>Ga0210009_1001025_pt1 | contig 26427 bp, 26 predicted proteins | sample CryGeyCG2114_065_FD_185457 | JGI IMG/M metagenome (GOLD analysis project Ga0210009, IMG submission 185457) | Groundwater microbial communities from aquifer - Crystal Geyser CG12_big_fil_rev_8/21/14_0.65 (SPAdes) (version 2) | ecosystem: Environmental > Aquatic > Deep subsurface > Groundwater ... | reverse complement strand
TTCCCCCGCCTACAAATATGACAATACCAGCTACGATGCCTATTGCCAAGGAAGCCCAAGATAACACTTTAAATACTAAAGAACTGACTTCTAACACTTTATAGTTCTTACTCATACATCCCCCTTTCTTAACCTGTTTATTTTTAAATAGTTACATTTATATGATACGGTTGTGATACGGTTTATTTGGTAGCCCCAAGGGGATTTGAACCCCTGTCTGATGGCTGAGAACCACCTGTCCTAGGCCAGGCTAGACGATAGGGCCCCTTAGTTCTCTAATCCGTATAACATCCAACTTTTTACCATATCTATTAACTAATAAAAAAGAAATACAAAAAATCCAATAACCTTATCATGTAACGTACACATTATTTTAATGATTTTTCTCAATTTGTCAAGAAAAATTCCAAACAATTATAAATTCAACAATGTCGTTTTTCCAGTTGCAACAAAAACATTGACATAACATATCTTATTAGGTATTATTCTTTATAAGTATAAAAATATGGCCACTCTAACAGGAACAGGTATAAGCACCAGATTAGATTCTTTTGCTGCAGGCAAAGAAGCTGCATTAAGCGCATATCATCAGATAGGAAGAAACGATCCGGGGATAGCGATTGTATTTATATCTACAATATTTGACCAGGAACTTGTACTGCAGGGAATACGTTCTATAATAAAAGATCCTAAACTAATAGGGTGTTCCAGCGCAGGCTCTATCTCTACGTATGGGCCCAAAAGGGATTCTGTAGCTGTCTTTATAATAAGCTCTGATTCCATTGAGTTTACCTGCGGGATAGGGCGGGAGATAAGTAAAAATTCGCGCTTGGCAGGACACAAGGCTTCCAAGCAAGCTTCTGATTCAGCGCATAAGCCTAAACAGGCTTACGTGTTATTTTCTGACAGCTTTTCCGGAAACAGCACTAATATCCTAAGAGGGGCCCAGGAAACGCTTGGCACCAGTTTTCCTATAATTGGCGGAGGCTCATGCAATACAGAGTGCACTAAAAAAACATATCAATATATAGGCAGCGAGATAAAAACAGATTCTGTAGCGGGGGTATTATTTTCCGGGGATATTAAATTAGGCATGGGGCAATCTAGCGGATGGCAGCCTATAGGAAAACCGCATAAAATCACAAAAGCAAGGTTTAATATCATAAAAGAAATAGATAAAAAAATAGCTGTTGAGCTGTATCAAGAATATTTTGAAAAACCATTTGAAGAACTTCAAAAAGAACGCATTTGTAAATTGGGCATAAGTTATCCCATTGGATTACGTTGGCCCGGGGATAGTAAAAAATACCTTACAAGAGTGCCTTTGATGACAGAAGACGCTGGAAGCCTTGTTATGAATGGGGACGTGCAGGAAGGGCAAGATATCAACCTGATGATGGGCGACAAAGAAGCTGTTTTGGAATCAGCAAAAGAAGCTGCTTCGGAGGCTATAGGCAATATCAAAGGTTATAAAATAAAATTTGCGGTCATATTCAGCGATATAGCCAGGCTTTTGCTCCTTAGAAAAGACGCGCATAAAGAAATAGATTTAATAAAAGAAATTATAGGTAAAAATACACCTATTTTAGGATGTTACACCTTTGGAGAATATGCGCCCTTTGATATAAGCGAATCTAAGGGCCAATCTCATTTCAATAATCAGGGTATTTCCATAGCATTGTTTTCGGAGTAACCATGGATGTTTATATAATAATTTCTGCCTTAACAATAGGAATTCTTTTTATACTGTACTATTTTGAAAAAAACAGGCGTACCGCGTCTGAAAAACTGAATAAAAGACTGCAGGATATAATAAACCAGCTGGACAGCCAAGCGAAAATAATAATAAAAACTGACCTGGCGCTGAATAGGGCGCAGGAGGAACTTGACAAAAAAATAACCGGCTTATACACGCTCCATGAACTAGGCAAAGAAATCAGCTCCACATTCAATATCGACAACCTCTTTGGCCTGATAAACCAGCCTTTTGTGCTGAAATTGGGTTTTTCAAAATTACTGATAATGCTGAAAAACGATGCGTCCGGGATGCTGGCAACAAGAAGCTCTGTAGGCTATTCAGAAGTTGAAATAAAAACAATAGAATCTGAGCTGAATAAAAGAAAGTTTATTAATTCCCTATTTAAAAAAGAACAGTCCGTTATTGTAAACAGGGAAAATGAAAACATAAGCCAGGAATACAGCCTCCTGGATATCTTAAGCGTAGAATCATTTATAACGGCTCCGATTATAGTAAAAGACGAACCTGTAGGTTTTATACTTATGGGAAACACATCCGTATACGGTAAAGCTATTGAAGGCGATTCGGAACTTTTGTCTATACTTGCAGGGCAGATAGGAACGGCTATCGAGAATACTAAGCTCTACACGGAACTTTTTGGTTCTCACAAGGAACTTGAAAGAAGAGTGGCAGAACGCACCCAGGAGCTTGAAAAATTAAACGAAGAACTTAAAAACCTCAATAAAATGAAATCTGACTTTATATCCGCGGTATCCCATGAACTGCGCACGCCTTTGACTTCCATAAAAGGCTACGCCTCCATACTCATGGCAGGCAAACTAGGCGATGTTCTGCCTGCGCAAAAAGAACGTTTGGAAAAAATAGATAAGCATTCCAATAGCCTGGTCCACCTGATAAATAACCTCCTGGATATAGCCAGGATAGAATCAGGAAAGGTCCAGATGGACATGAAAGATATCTCCTTAAAAGAAATACTGGATTCAATAGTAGACATAATCACTCCTCAGGTTAAAGAAAAAAATGTCTCTCTGAAAGTAACCTCTAACACAAAGTTTGACAAAATAAAAGCTGATCAGATACAGCTGGAAAGGGCATTGTTAAATCTTTTAAGCAACGCTGTCAAATTCACGCCTGAAAAAGGCAGGGTACTTATTGATATACAGGAAAAAGACAATGATATCCAATTCAGCATAGAAGACACAGGCATAGGAATACCGCCTCAGGATATCCCAAAGGTTTTTCAGGAGTTTTTCAGGGCAGACAATGCCCTTGATCAAAAGATAAAAGGCTCTGGACTCGGCCTGTCTCTTGTTAAAAAAATAGTAGAGGCCCACAAAGGAAAAATCTGGTTTAACACTGAATTAGGCAAAGGAACAAGATTCACTTTTACGCTGCCAAAATATTAAAGGAGCTATCGCAACATGCTTAAAGAAAAAATACTTATAGCCGACGACGACCCTGATATATTAGATGTTATAAAGATAACGCTTGAAGCAGAGGGTTATGAGGTAATAGAGGCGCACGACGGACAAGAAGCTGTAGATATGATAAAAAAATCCACCCCAGACCTTTTGGTAACAGACTTCAAAATGCCGAAGATGTGCGGGGATGAAGTATGCAAGGTGTTAAAACAGGATATATTGATACAGCACATGCCTATTATAATGCTTACAGGAAAAGGCGAAGTAACCGATAAAATACAAGGCATCAATGCAGGAGCTGATGACTATATGGTAAAGCCTTTTGAACCCCAGGAATTGGTAGCCAGGGTAAAAATGGTGCTCCGCAGAAGCGCCAGAGATCTGGACGCAAATCCGCTTACCAGGCTTCCCGGAAACGTTTCGATTATTAATGAACTGCGTATCCGCATAACCAAAGATGAGTTTTTTGCAGTATGTTATGTTGACCTCGATAAATTCAAGGCGTTCAATGATAAATACGGCTTTGAAAAAGGCGATGAGGTAATAAAAAATACCGCCAGGATACTGATAAGCTCTGTGCAGGAAAAAGGCACTCCCCAGGATTTTATAGGGCATATAGGAGGAGATGATTTCGTGGTAGTTACGCTTCCTGAAAAAGTAGATGCTTTGTGTAAAAAAATCATAGCGGATTTTACTGCTATGGTGCCCGGACTATATAACAAAGAAGACCTTGAAAAAGGCTATATAGTAGGAAAAGACCGGCAGAAAAAAGTCAGAAAAATCCCGCTTCTCTCGATATCAATAGGAGTAGTAACAAACGAAAAGATAAAAATCAATCATGTGGGAGAAGTCGGAGAACTGGGCGCAGAGTTAAAAGAATACGCTAAAAGCCTTCCTGGCAGCAACTACGTAAAAGAAAGAAGACAGCCTATTTAATTGTTTCTTTTGGAATTCTTATTGTCAGGATTCAGTTTCAAAGCTTTTTCAAAAACCTCTTCAGCTTCATTGATCATGCCTTTGTTTCTATAAGCCTTGCCTAAATTTTCATAGAAAAGCGCTTTATTGGGATCCAGTCCTATGGCCTTTTTATAATAAACTATGGCATCGTCATACCTGCCTGATTCTAAATATATATTTCCAATATTGTTATACGTAAGCGGGTAATACGGGTTTATTTCCAATGCCTTGGTATATTCTTCCATTGCTCTTTTCGTATCGCCTTTCCGCTTATATAATATCCCGATATTATTATGCGCTACATAATCATTTGGATTTAGTTCTGCTGCCTTTTTAAATTCTTCCAGCGCCATATCGTGCATTTGTTTATTGGCGTAAACAACGCCGAGGTTAGAGTGAGTTCCGGAATCATTTGGCATCAATTTAGCCGCCTCTTTGTATTTTTTAACAGCATCTTCGTGAAAACCGGATTCCGCCAATAGCACTCCCAGATTTATCCTGGCCTTTGCGTTATTCGGAGAATACTTTAATACCTCGGCATATAATCTGACTGGGTCTGCCCACACGTCAGCTCTCTTAACAGTCAGGATCCCGTAAAATACTACCAAAAAAACTACTATAAAAGTAACCGCCAAGGACCACGTCTTAGATTTTCTGCGCAATTCAGAAAGATATATGGCCCAAAGCGCGAAAAATCCTATTGAAGGCACATAAAGCCATCCTTCGCCCATAAAATAGCTTAATGGAAAAATATTTGAATACGGAAGAAGTGCTATAAAAAACCAGCTTATGGCAAAGAATTTTAACTTCGAGGTGCGAAAAAGAAAATAAGTAAAACCCGCTATTATAGACAACGCTACTACCGATAAAAAAACCTCATCCTGCATGAACGACATGGCAGGCTTGATATCCCATTCCATGTGCAGCCCTAAAGGCAACACAAGAAGTTTTAAATAAATCATGACCGCTTTGCTGGTTGTCAAAAGCCTGATATGCAAAGGAATCGCGCCTGTCGTAGTCTCCAGAAGTTTTCCTTTTGTAAAATCCAGCGCTGTAATCCTTAATAGCGCATAAATTATTATAAAAATAAAAAAGACCCAGATTAAATCCGGAGATATTTTTTTAGGCTCTTTGACCTGTTTACGAAAACAATGCAAATATAAAATAAGGATAAAAGGAAATATAACAGCCACTTCTTTGCTTAATACCGCAGATATAAAAAATATCAGAGAAGCCGATAATAATAAAAGATTGGTTCTTTCTTTGTACAAAACATACGCGATCGCGGCCAGTAATATAAAAAATAGCGAAAGAAGGTCTGCCCTTGAAGCCGCATAATTTACCGGCCAAGATAGCGCAGTATGAACACAAAATAACAGGCTTGTTATAATAGCTATGTCTTGTTTTTTGGCAATAAGCCATATAAAAAAATAAACGAGCGCTGCGGTACAAATATGTATCAAGACATTAGTCAAATGATACCCGAATGGGTTTAACTGCCAAAAATGATAGTCCAGCATAAATGATAAAGACTGAACCGGCCTGTAGAAATTGCTGTATATGCCGCTTCCATGGAATAGGTGAGTGGTAAATATCTCTTTCAAGTATGAAAAATTCTTTATCATGGGATTATCTATGATAAGCGCCTTGTCGTCAAAAAGAAGGACGCCTTTTAATATAGCGCGGTGATAAACCAATAAACCTATGCCGAATAAAAGTATTACTATTAAGTAATGCGGGATTATTTTTGCAACAGGCTGGATCTTCTGAGTTTTTTGCATGATTGGTGCGCGGGACAGGACTTGAACCTGCATAGGATTGCTCCCAACAGCCCCTCAAACTGTCGTGTCTGCCAATTCCACCACCCGCGCAAAAATATCTCAAGGTACTTTGAAAAATCTGGCTGCGCTAAGCTGTGTATGTTATAATTCTATCTCTTAACGTAAGCAAGCCTATTATATAGAACTTACTACTAAATATCAAGAAAATTGGCAAATAAGAGATAAAGTTATAGCTAGAATTTGTCCGTTTTGTCCGGTATTTTAGAGAGATAAAATATTGCAGGATGTCCATCCTGGAAAGGTGGACATAGGAGGTTATTTATGTGACTTGTTTTGTGCGATTTACTAAATTACTTTGTAAATTGGTAACAATCATGGCCAAAAGAATTGATATCCCGAAATAATAAATGCCTCTTTCAGCCTTAGCGCTTGCCAGTGCGCCCAATTTTACGGACACAATAATAATAGCCGTCACAAAGACATCCAGCATTGACCATTTCCCCAGAAAGCCTAAGCCGTATAGAAGCCATTTTCTTTGGTTATCCCTTAATCTTACGTACCAAATCACAAAAAGTGTCGTCAATTTTACGATAGGAAGAATAACAGAGAAAAAGAAAATAATAACCGAAAGAAAATAATACTTATCCTTCCAGAGATTCATTATCCCGGATATTATAGAAAAAGTATTTTTCGCCCATAATTTGCGTATGGTAAGGACAGGCAGGTGGAGGCCGATAAAAAGTAGCGCAGCTGAAGCTATGATCAATATTAATATATCGATCCGATTAGGGTAAAGCTGCTGCAATGTTTTCTTAAGGTCAATTTTCATCAAAATATCTCGGCTAGAATTTATGACTGAAGGCATAAGTCGCTGAATTTTCTTTGATTGTTGCCTTGCCGCGCATATTAAATAACTTGAACCTGCTTTTTTCTTCTATTTTGTACGCTATGTGATAAATGAAGGGACAAGATGCGCATAATAATGAGGAGCAAATATTATTTTTTTACCGCAATAACTGACTTCATGGCTTAAATCGTCATTCAGGACAATTGCCATAGAGCATTCCGGGTATTTTTTCAAGAATTGCCTTATGCCTGCCGGAATATCCGGCCCAGAAAGTTTTGACTTTACTTCAATAGCTATCGGAACCCTGTCCTGAACAAGCACAAAATCAACTTCTTCTTTTTGCTGCGTCCGCCAGTAGTATATATCCTGAGATACTTTTAAATTTTTTTGAATCTCATGCAATACAAAAGATTCGAGCAATGCCCCCTTGTCTAACCTTTTATTCAATCCCCTGAAATCATGCAAGATAGCATTGTGCATTCCGCTGTCAAAATAATAAATTTTATTCGTTTGCTTTAATTCCCTTCCGCGATTTGTAAAATACGGTTTCAAAACATCTAACAAAAACATCTGGTTTAAAATAGCAATGTCCTTTCTTACCTGGCGTAAAGAATAATTAAGGTCACGGGAAATACTATTTTCGCTTAAAAGACCTCCCTCCTGGCTCGCAAGCAAAACCAGTAACCGGTTAAAGGAAAGCATATCTTCCTCCCTCAATAGCGCCTTAATGTCTTTCTGTATATAGGTAGCTACTAAATCTATAAGCAGCCGTTTCTTAGTGTCTTTATCTTTTTCATGAACCAGTCCTGGCATTCCTCCAAAAATTATAAATTCATCAAGGTACTTACGCAGATAATTATGCGTATGGGAGCTGGTTTTTGAATGAAAACTTTGAGGCAGCCTGATCTGTCTGGATTTACTTGGCAGCCACTCTGAAAAGGATAAAGGAAATATTCTATAAACAAGTCTTCTGCCAGCCAAGCTTTCTTTTAAGTGCTTGTGCATTTCAATCGCGGAAGAACCTGAAGCGAAAACCTTTATCCCTTTGCAGCCATCATATATTGACTTGAATAATTTTGTGGCATTAGGTAAGTAATGAAATTCATCAATTAAAACAGATTGCCTGTCTTTACATAAGTCATCCAGAATATCCTCAAAATCTCTGGCGAAATAATTGGCATCCTTAGGCATTTCAAGATTGAAATAGCGGCATTTAAGCTTCTTTTTCCGGTGATAGGATTCTATTTCTTCAAGAAGCGTAGTTTTTCCCACCTGCCGCGGGCCTATTATAATGCCGATTTCTCTGCGCGAAACATCTTCTATAAGGTTTCTATAAACAATTCGTTTTAAATTCATAGTGATATTCTATACGCTTGCGTATAGTTTGTCAATAAATATTTGCTTACTATTTCGGAAGAAAAAGATTGCTTCGTCGTCCGCCTAGGTGGACTCCTCGCAATGACGGTGTGAAAATATTTTCTCTAACTCTTTGACACGTCGCAAGATAAAAAAGACCCTGACTAGCATTGCTAATCAGGGTTCTTATTATCTCTCCATCTGGAATTTGAGAGATTACTGTGGCTGGAGGAGATGGATTCGAACCATCATAACAGGTTCCAGAGACCTGTGTCCTACCATTAGACGATCCTCCAAAGACCTAAGTCTTTCTTCTTTCCTTTATTTCGTTTTCGATGTACTGCTTGAGGCGTTTTTGTTCTTTCGGATCAACATTTGTAAATATGACGCCTATTTTAAACGCCTTTGAATCTTCACCGCCTGCTTTCTTTATCCAGGTAACTTCTCCTTTTGCGAATATAGGCATTGAATCAAAAGGCACTTCGAGCTGAATATCTAATTTTGTGCCTTTCATAAGCCGTTCATAAACCACGAACCTCGCCCCGCCCTCGCTTATGTCTTTGCTTACAACATGATCCTGTATGCTGGGTTCTTCTATGGTTTTATATTTTATTATAACCGGCCACTCAATCCTTACAAACTTTCTATTTTCTTCCATAATCATCCTCAATAACTCTTGCGAGTCTATTCAATACCTTGTCTTTACCTAAAAGTGCCAGTACTTCAAATACGCCGGCAGAGACAGCTTTGCCTGTAACAGCCACCCTTAGAGGATGGATCAAATCGGCGCTTTCTATTTTAAGCTCTGACACAAGAGCCCTTACTTCTTTCTCTATATTTTCCTGCGTAAAAGGATCTACTTTTTCAAACCGCTTTCTTGTTATGTTTAGTATATCCGAAACCCCGTCTCTTTTCAAAAACTTTTCTGTCGCCTCTTCATTATACCGCACATCATCTGAGATAAATATCCCGAACTCTTCTTTAAATTCTGCCAGTGTCTTTACCCTACTGTGATAAAGCCCTGCGAATTTTCTGAACCACGCCTCATCGCATTCAGGTTTAATAAATTCCAGGCCCACCTTTACAAATTCGTCCAGAGTAAGCTTTCTTATATGTTCGCCGTTGATCCACCTTAATTTGTCCAGATTGAATTCTGCGCCGGTTTTATTTATACGTTTCAGACTGAATTTTTTCACAATCTCTTCCGCGCTCATAAATTCTTTATTGTCGCCGGGAGCCCAGCCTAAAAGCGAAAGATAATTAACCAGCGCCTGCGGCAGGTATCCCATCGCGCGGTAATCAGTTATCGAAACTGCTCCAAAGCGCTTTGAGAGCGGCGCTTTGTCAGGCCCGAGTATAAGAGGTATGTGCGCAAACTTGGGGGGTTTTACTCCGAGCGCATCATAAACCGCCACTTGTTTATTGGTATTTGAAATGTGGTCGTCTCCCCTTATCACATGCGTTATCTGCATCTCTATGTCATCCACAACACAGGCAAAATTATACGCAGGGCTTCCGTCTGATTTCATTAACACAAGGTCGTCTATCAGGGTATTGTCCACTTCTATTTCGCCGTGCACAAGGTCGTATATCTTCACCTTTATATCCGGTATTTTGAATATAATAGCTTCTCCGTCTTTATAGGCCAGTTCCTTCTCAAGTAATTTCTGGGCATAGGATCTGTAAATGTCGAATCTTTTTGTCTGAAAATAAGGCCCCTCGTCCCAGTTTAACCCGAGCCATTTCATATCCGCGATTATCTCTTCCATGTAAACATCGCTTGAGCGCTTCTGGTCAGTGTCCTCTATTCTCAATATAAAGATCCCGCCTTGGCTCCTCGCGTAGAGCCAGTTAAAAAGAGCGGTTCTCACGCTTCCTATATGTAAATATCCTGTGGGGCTTGGCGCAAACCTAACGCGAACCATATTCAAAACCCTTTCTTATTGCTTTTTCATTTACAGGAAGCAGGCTATGATAAGTGCTGGAAACAATATCTTTAAGCCCGCCTATTAATGACTCGACGTTAATGATTTTTCTTTTTGCGAGCAATGCCCCAAGCGCAACCATATTGCCTATCCTGTGGTCGCCTGCTTCTGAAGCGAGCTCTGTAATAGGGATATTTAAAATCTCTATATCTTTTCTTGCAGGCTCAATATCTATAATAGACTTATTTACCACAAGCAGTCCGTCTGCTTTTATCCTCGCCTCGTATTTTCTGAGAGACGGCCCGTTCATGGCAACGCATATAGTAGGATCCTTGATAAGGGGGGAGGCAATAGCCTCGTCTGAAATAATCACCATGGAATACGCTGTGCCGCCCCTTACCTCTGCGCCGTAAGAAGGGATCCAGGTGACCTGCTTGCCTTCATTCATGGCCGCGTAAGCAATGGCCTTGCCCATAAACATGATGCCCTGGCCGCCGAAACCTGCGAAAACTATTTCTTCTTTCACGTTATATCCTTAAAAATCTTTAAAGGGTATTCCTTTGTCAATTCTTCTCCTACCCATTTTACTGCGTCCTGCGGCGAAAGCCCGAGATACGTAGGGCACGGGGAAAGGACCTCCACGATTGAAAAACCCAGTCCTTTTATCTGGTTCTCAAATGCCTTTTTTATAGCCTTTTTAGCCTTTAGAATATTCTGCGGAGAATGAGCGGTAACCCGTTCTGCGTACACAACGCCAGGCAATACAGATAACAATTCGCATACCTTTAAAGGAAAACCGTGCATTTTTTGTTCCCTGCCGGCAGGCGTAGTAGCGGTTTTCTGTTTTAAAAGAGTGGTCGGCGCCATCTGGCCGCCGGTCATGCCGTATACCGTGTTATTGACAAATATAATTGTAATGTTTTCGCCTCTATTTGCCGCATGTATTATCTCAGCTGTGCCTATAGCCCCAAGGTCTCCGTCGCCCTGATAACCAAATACTATCCTGTCGGGAAGCGACCGCTTTATACCCGTAGCAACCGCAGGAACCCTGCCATGCGCTGCCTCTGTCACGTCAAAATTCCAGTAATCATATGCTATGACAGCGCAGCCTACAGGCGCTATGCCTATAAGTTTCTCTCTGATACCCAGGTCGTCCACAACCTCGCATATGACCCTGTGAACGATACCATGGCCGCACCCTGGGCAATAGTGCGTCTCTTTTTCTCTGATGCTCTCGGGTTTTTCAAAAATCTTATCCATTTATATTCTCGATTTCTTTTATTATATCGTCTTCGCCGGGGATCTCGCCTCCTGTGCGTCCGTAAAAATGCGCGGGCCTTGCGCAATCTATGGCTAGCTTCACATCCTCTATCATCTGGCCGCAGCTCATCTCCACAACTAAAAATGATTTAATTTTTTTTGCCAGCTTTTTAAAAGCGTCTTCTGGAAAAGGCCATAATGTTATAGGCCTTATCATGCCGACCTTTTTGCCTTTTTTACGCAGCTTTTCAACAACGCTCCTGCAAATCCTGCTGGGAGTACCATAAGCAACCAGCATAATATCGCTGTCATCTCCATAAAGAACCTCGCACCTCTGTTCTTTATCCTTTATTTCTTTATATCTTTTTTGTAATTTTAAATTGAATTTTTCAAGCTCTGACTCATTTAAAATGAGCGACTTTATAATCCTTGGTTTTCTTCCTTTACACCCGTCCAGTATCCAGTCTTTTTTAATGCCGGGCTTTGTTTCAGCCTTAAATTCCACCGGCTCCATCATCTGCCCCAATATTCCGTCTCCGAGTATCATGACAGGCATCCTGTATTTATCCGCCAGGTCAAACGAAAGCATTGTAAGGTCGGCCATTTCCTGCACAGATGCAGGCGCAATAACTATCTGGCGATAATCGCCATGTCCCCCGCCTTTAACGGCCTGAAAATAATCGCTCTGGCTTGGCGCAATATTGCCCAGGCCAGGCCCACCTCTCATGATATTTACAATAACAGCCGGGAGTTCGCACGCCGCTAGATACGATATGCCTTCCTGCTTCAGACTTATGCCGGGGCTTGAAGAAGATGTCATTGCCCTCGCGCCTGTAAGAGACGAGCCAAATACCATATTTATAGCTGCAAGCTCGCTTTCGGATTGTATAAAAACTCCGCCTGCCTCAGGCATCCGCTTCGACATGTAAGCCGGTATTTCGTTCTGAGGAGTAATAGGGTATCCTGCGTAAAACCTGCAGCCTGCTATTATCGCAGCCTCCGCCAATGCCTCATTCCCGCACATTAAAACTTTTTTTGCCATAATATTTATTTATCTATTGTTATGCATAAATCAGGGCATATGATCGCGCAAAAAGAACATCCTGAGCAATCGTATTTTTCTGTCATCCCAACCGGATACGCGCCTTTTTTATTGAGAGCTTTGGACTGCTTTATATGGCCTTTCGGACAATATAAAATACATAGCCCGCACCCTTTGCATTTTTCAGGATCAATTTTTACTTTTGCCATTCTTTTTTTACAGCCTCTGTTATCTTTTTTGAAGACAGTCCATATTTATCCAGCAAAGCCTGCCTGTCCCCGTGTTCAATAAATTTATCCGGAAGAGCTATATTTTTAATTATAGTATCTTTCTTTATTTTATCAATGATTAATTCCAGTACGCCTGAACCGAATCCTCCGCTCAGGGCCCCTTCTTCTATCGTAAAAAGCCTGCCTGTTTTTAAAACTGACTTGGCTATCAATTCTATGTCTATCGGTTTTATAAATCTTGCATTTATCACCTCGGCATCTATTCTGTCTTTCAATAAAAAAGATGCCGCTTCCAGCGCTATATTGGACATATAACCTATGCTTACCATTGTAACATCCCTGCCTTCTTTTAATATTTCCCCTTTACCGTAATTAATTGGCAAGCTGTTCTTAGAGCCTGGCGCGGAAGCATAACTGGCGCCGCGCGGATATCTTATCGCAACAGGCCCTTTGTCATAAGATACCGCCCAGCTGAGCATATTTTTTAATTCTTCCTCATCCCTTGGAGCTATAGATACGATATTTGGTAAATTCCTTATATAGCTCATATCAAATGCGCCGTGATGAGTAGGCCCGTCTTCTCCCACCAGCCCTGCCCTGTCTAACATAAATATTACATTGAGATTTTGAAGGCACACGTCATGAAATATCTGATCATAAGAGCGCTGTAAAAAAGTAGAATATATGGCCACTACGGGTTTAAAACCTGCTTTCCCCAGGCCTGCTGCAAAACCCACCGCATGCTGCTCAGCCATTCCCGCGTCAAAAAATCTATCCGGAAAAAGATCTGCAAATTTATCCAGGCCTGTTCCCTCAGGCATTGCTGCTGTTATGGCTACTATTTTTTTATCTTCCCGGGCTATCTCTATTATTTTATTTCCAAATGCCTTTGTAAAACCTTCTTCCGGCACAATATCCTTCGCTATCGCCACTTTTTCGCCTGTATCCACATTAAAAGAAGCCACGCCGTGGAATTTTTCAGGCCCTTTTTCCGCAAAACTGTATCCTTTGCCTTTTTTAGTCAGGACATGCAGAAGAATAGGCTTGTTAAGCTCTATAATATTTTTCAGGGTGTTTGTAACCATGACTACGTCATTTCCGTCAATAGGGCCAAAATATCTGAATCCCAGTTCTTCAAAAAGCATGCCCGGGACAAGTAAATTTTTAAGCCCTTCTTCCAATCTTCTTGCCGAACGTATAACGCTGAAACCAAAGCGGGGAACTCTTGAGAGAAGGCCTTCAACATCTTTTCGTATCTTGTTATACACAGGCGCTGTAATTATCCTGTTCAAATATTTACTTAAAGCCCCTACGCTTTTTGATATGCTCATTTCATTATCATTAAGAATGACCAGCATATTTTTATGCAAATGACCTGCGTGATTCAATGCCTCTAACGCCATCCCCCCGCCTAAAGACGCATCGCCTATTACCGCTACCACCTTATAATTTTTATTTTCCAGGTCTCTTGCGCTGGCGATTCCGAGCGCAGTAGAAATAGAGGTCGAGCCATGGCCGGTAGTGAATACATCGTATTCGCTTTCATACTTATTGGGAAACCCGCTCAGGCCTCCCTGCTTGCGGAGAGTGTCAAACCTATCTTTCCTGCCGGTTAAAATCTTATGGGCATATGCCTGATGCCCCACATCCCATATAATAATATCTTCAGGAGTATTCAAGCAGTAATGAAGCCCTATTATCAGTTCTACCGCGCCCAAGCTAGATGCCAGGTGGCCGCCCGAAGAAGCTACGGTTTTTATAATGACCTCCCGTATCTCCTGCGCTAAGATCGGCAGCTTATCCGTGCTAAGCTTTTTTAAATCCGCCGGGCTATTTATGCTATCTAATAATCTTTCTGCCATAACTTTTACCCTTGTTGAATTTCTAGTTGTTGATGAGGGAAGCGAGCTTTAAAAGGGCCTCTCCTTTTTTGCCAAAAATATTCAAGCTGGCCCTGGCCTTTTTTGCCAAAATATCAGCTTTTTCTTTTGCTGCCTTTGCGCCGTAGAGCCTGGCATATCCATCGCCATCTTTCAAATCGTCCATAAGCTGAAACACCAGGCCGATGTCCCTTCCAAAATTCCCGAGCGCATTTATCTTCCGTTTGCCTGCGCCTTTAATTATTCCGCCTGATTTTACGGCTGTCTCAAACAGCATTGCTGTCTTCTTCAGATTAATATATTCTATATCTTTATTTTTACCTAAAATATCAGCTACCTGGCCGCCTATCACTCCGCATGTCCCCACTGCCTTTGATATCTCTTTTATCGCTTCCGCATTCCCTGATTCAGCTATCACCTGAAACGCAAGCGTCAAAAGCCCGTCTCCTGCCAGAAGCGCGATGTCTTCCCCGAATTTTTTATGGCATGTCTTTTTGCCGCGCCTGAAATCGTCATTATCCATGCACGGCAGATCATCATGCACAAGCGTATAAGAGTGTATCAATTCTATCCCGCACGCAACAGGTATAGCTAGATCCCCCTTTCCTCCGCATGCCTCAAATGCCGCAATAGTAAATACAGGCCTTATCCTCTTGCCTCCAGGAAACACAGCATATCTCATGGCCCTGTGTATGACCTGGGGTTTAAGAGAACTTGGGGGAAGGTATTTATCCAGGGCCTTATCTATTATTTTTTTCTTAGCTGCTATATATTTTTCTATCCGCATTATTCTTTAAAAGGCTCCGGGCTGGATTTACCGTCTTTTTTGACAAGGACTTCCACCTTGCGCTTTGTTTCATCCAGCTTTTTCCTGCAGGCATGGATAAACTTCATGCCTTCCTCGTATTTTTTAAGCGATTCTTCAAGCGGCATGTCCCCGCTTTCAAGTTCGCTCACGATCTCTTCCAGTTTTTTCATCATCTCTTCAAACTTTAATTCCTTTGCCATGCGCCCTCCTACTCTATCCTGCTTTTAAAACTTCCCTTGGAAACCTTCGTCTCTATCAAATCCCCTTTTTTAAGGGCATTTGCTGTTTTTATTATTTTCCTGTCCGGCATTTTGAAACTTATACTGTACCCTCTGTCCAGGATTCCTGCCGGACTTAATATCTGCAATTTTTCCGAAAGCAGCTTAAAATCGCCGAGTTTTAATTCAATATAATGACTGAACCTCAAAGCCATGTTATCTTCTATCTCATCCAGCCTCTGTTCATATTCCATGACCATATCCATGGGAAAATCCCTGATCTTTTTTTCTATTTCGATAAGCCTCTCTATCAGCTTGCTTTTTTCAGCTATCACCATTTCCGCTGCCACTGAAGGCGTCGGAGCCCTTTTATCGGCCACAAAATCGCTTATTGTCCAGTCTATCTCGTGGCCCACCGCGCTTATCACAGGTATCTTTGAATTATATATTGCCCTTGCCACTATTTCTTCGTTAAAAGCCCACAGGTCTTCCAGGCTGCCTCCACCCCTTCCGACTATCATGACGTCCACATTTTTAAGAGCGTTGAATTCTTCTATCGCAGCTGCTATTTCTTCTTTCGCTTCGTCTCCCTGGACCTTCACGGGAATTATAAGCACCTCTACATTGGAAAATCTTTTATTTAAAACATGCAGGATATCCCTTATGGCCGCGCCTGTAGCAGAAGTGACAATTCCTATCTTTTCCGGGATAATCGGTATTTCTTTTTTATGCGATTCGTCAAAAAGCCCTTCTTTAAAAAGCCTTTCTTTAAGCTGCTCGAACGCGAACTGAAGCGCGCCTACTCCCTTCGGCTCCATCTTCGCCACATACAGCTGATAGACGCCTCTTTGTTCGTATACGCTTATTTTACCGCAGCATAAAACCTGCATGCCGTCTTTAATTTCAAACTTTATTTTCTCGTTGCTTGATTTAAAAAATATACACTTGAGTTCGCTTTTATCGTCTTTCAGGGTAAAATAAAAATGCCCGCCGGATGCCTTGAAATTCGAGATCTCTCCGTCAACCCATATGTTCCTGAAAGAGTCTTCGAGGATTATCTTTATGCTCGATGTAAGCTGGCTTACCGTATAAATATATTTTCCGTCGTCTTTCATACTAGCGGTAATTATCCAATTTTTCTTTTACCCTCTCTATTGAAAGGGCCCTGCCGCTTTCGTCGTCTATATTCACTATGGCTCCTTGCAACTCTACATCTTTATCCGCTATCTCGAATTTTTTCGGCATAAGCGTTAAGAAATGTTCCACTATCGCGTCGCATCTCCTGCCTATTATAGAATCCTGAGGCCCGGTCATGCCTAAATCAGTGATATAAGCAGTGCCCTGCGGAAATATCTTTTCATCCGCTGTCTGGACATGAGTATGCGTACCAAATACGACGCTGACCCTGCCGTCCAAAAATCTTCCCATGGCTATTTTTTCGCTTGTAGCCTCTGCGTGCATATCCACGAGAATGATTTTCGTGGCCCTGTTGATTTTTTCTATCTCTTTTTCAGCTGCCTGGAAAGGGCAGTCAACAGGATCCATAAAAACCCTGCCCAACAGATTGATTACAGCTATTTTTTTTCCGCTGGCCGGAGAAAATATCCCCATGCCTGAGCCTGGAGAAGTTTTAGGATAATTTGCGGGCCTTAAAACACGGCTGTCCTTTGAAAGCCTGTCGTACAGCTCTTTTTTCTTCCAGACATGATCCCCTGAAGTTATGACATCTATTTTGTTTTGTAACAGCTCATCAATAGTTTCTGGGGTAAGCCCGGAACCCCCGGCAACGTTTTCCGCATTGGCAATAACAAAATCAATAGACTTTTCTCTGCGCAGCCTTGGCACTATTTTTTTAACAGCTTCTCTGCCCGGACTGGCGACTATATCGCCGATTAAAAGTATCCTCATTTAGCGTACTCCACTGCCCTTGTTTCCCGTATCACAGTAACTCTTATCTGGCCGGGATACTCAAGGCCTTCTTCTATTTTCTTTGTGATTTCCCTGGCCAGGCCCATTGCCTGAAGATCGCTTATCCTGTCAGGCTGGACAATAACCCTTATCTCTCTGCCGGCCTGTATCGCAAATGCCTTTTCAACCCCTTTGAATGAATCTGCGATAGATTCCAGTTTTTCAAGCCGTTTTATATAATTTTCAAGAGACTCGCGCCTCGCCCCCGGCCTTGTGGCGCTTACGGCATCCGCAGCCTGCAATAGAACCGCGTAAATGGAATTCGGCGCCTCTTCCTCGTGATGGGATGCTATTGCATTTATTATATCCGTTGACTCGCCATATTTTTTGGCCAGGTCCGCTCCTATTTTTGCATGAGGCCCCTCGACTTCATGAGTCACTGCCTTTCCTATATCATGCAAAAGCCCTACCCTCTTTGCAAGAGTCACGTCAAGTTTAAGCTCGCCTGCCATAACGCCCATAATAACGCTTACCTCTTTCATATGCTGCAAAGCGTTTTGGCCGTAACTGGTCCTGTATTTCAACCTGCCTATAAGCCTGACGATTTCAGGATGCACCTTCTGAAGCCCTAATTCAAAAATCGTGTGCTCCCCCTCTTCCTTGATATTTGTTTCCATTTCCTGTTTCACTTTATTAACCACCTCTTCGATGCGTCCCGGATGGATCCTGCCGTCCTGCAAAAGCCTTTCAAGGCTTATTCTCGCTATCTCGCGCTTTACAATATCAAATCCGGAAAGTATCACGGCCTCCGGCGTATCGTCTATAATCACATCCACGCCCGTGGCCACTTCCAGGGCGCGTATATTACGGCCTTCTCTTCCTATAATCCTTCCCTTCATTTCGTCGTTCGGCAGATTCACCACAGATACGGTGGTATTGGTAACGTGCTCTGCAGCGCACTTCTGCATGCTGATAGAAAGGATTTCTTTGGCCTTTCTTTCAGCTGATTCCCTGGTCCTGTCTTCTATTGTTTTAAAGAGTATCTGCGCCTCTCTCTGCGCATCTGCTTCGATTCTCTGCAGAAAAAGCTTTTTTGCCTCTTCAACGCTTAGGCCCGATATCCTCTGCAGTTTTCCTTTTTCTTCTTCTATAAGCCTTAAAAGCTCATTATGCCTTGATTCAATGGATTTTTCCTTATCCACCAAAAGGCCTTCGCGCCTTCCTATATCCTTTTCTTTTCTGTCAAGGATATCCACTTTCCTGTCTATATTTTCTTCTTTTTGCACGAGCCTTTTTTCCAGATTCGACAATTCCTGGCGCCTGTCTTTGGTAGTCTGTTCAAAATCCGACTGCATCTTGAACTTCAGGTCTTTTACTTCCAGCTCTACTTCTTTTTTCCTGTTTTCAAATTCCTTTCTGGATTCTTCCAGGCCTTTTTTCGCGCTGGCCTCTATATCCTTCAGATGTTTTTCTCCGAAAAATTTCCTTATGTAATATCCGGCGAAAAATATCAGGATAAAAACAAGCACTTCCACTATGTAGATTATTGTTTTAATATTTGAACTCATACCAAGCACCTCCCGGCTATTTTATGTAAAACTAATGTTAGTCGGTTATGACACCGGTGAGAGGGATATCTCTTTTTGTGGCAGGAACCCTGCTAAGCAGCTGAAAACTGAAACCAAGACCTATTTTTGATTTGCCTTTCGGAAGGCGTCTCAAAAAATTATCGTAATAGCCTTTCCCCCGGCCTATGCGGTTGTTTCTTTTGTCAAACGCAAGCCCGGGAACTATTACCAGGTCTATATTTTTCAACTCCGCAAGTTTTTTATTTAAGGATCCGTTCGGCTCGTAAATACCGTACGGCCCTTTTTTAAGCCTCTTGACATCCCTTAGATATATTGGTTTCATATCTCTAGTCTTCACCAATGTAACCGGTAAAACCACTTTTTTGCCCGCTCGAAGGGCCTTCCTTATTACGGGGCCCGTCTCTACCTCCTTGGTCCCCCTGGAACAATAAAGCATCAAGCATTTGGACTTTAGAAAATTTTTATTGGAAAATAATTTTTTGTGCACAACTCTGCTTCTTTGTCTCCTTTCCGATACTTTTTGACTTTCCATCTTCAGTTTCATTTTTCTTCTCAAAGCTTTTTTCGATTCCATAATAACCTGGCCTCAATTCTTCTTCTTTTTTAAATAGTCTTCTATGGCTGATTTGAGCGCCTCTTCCGCCAATACAGAGCAATGCATCTTTATCTTTGGAAGCCCGCCCAGCGCCTCTGCCACAGCCTTGTTGGAAATCTTCAACGCTTCGTCTATGCTCTTGCCTTTGACAATCTCCGTGACCATGCTGCTCGTAGCTATGGCTGCCCCGCAACCGAATGTCTTGAACTTTGCGTCTACGATTATTCTGTCCTTTACCTTGATGTAAAGCCTCATGATGTCTCCGCACACGGGATTTCCCACATTCCCTACTCCGTCTGCATCAGGAATTTCCCCCACATTCCTGGGATTTTTAAAATGATCCATTACCTTTTCGCTGTACTGAGTGTGAAAACTTTCCATAATCGCTCCTTTGTTGAATCTAATTCCCGAGAGTAAGTTCTCTCGGCCTATTCAGTTTAGAATAGTCTTTCGCAGGCTTTACGCTTTTCAGACTATCCAGCTTGTTAAGATCTTTAAGCCTGTTGTAAATCAATATCCACGCACAATCTTTATTTTTGTCGACTTCGCACTTGCCCTTATTGGAGCCTCCGCATGGCCCGTTCAAAAGGCCTTTTGCGCACCTTGTCACAGGGCAAATCCCGGCTGTTGCATTCAAAACACACTCCCCGCACATTGCGCATCTCTCAAAAAAGGCATTGCCTGTGACATCCAGTATAGACCCGAATAAGGTATCGCATCCTATATAAACAGGCCTTTTGTTCCTGTCATTTTCAAGCACTGACTGCGCTCCCAAGCCGCAGGAAAGCACCAAAAACGCCTCTGAGTCATCCACCATTTTTTTGTTTTTTGCGAAATGGAGCTTAGTCTGGCTGGCTACGCAGGGAGAATCAGGTATTGCCCATCCGGTAACTTTTTTCCCGTTTGCCTCGAGGCCGGCCTTTATTTCTAAAATCTCTTTTTCTCCGCCCGTCTTGCACGTAGCTGCGCAATCCCCGCATCCTATTATAAAAACTTTCGACGCAGCCCCGAGAGCCTTTAATATTTCTTCGATTGGTTTTTTCTTGGTCACTATCATATTATAATAGCTCCTTTATGTCCTGTTCAAAAATCCCTTTTTCCCTGTATCCTACATATTTTCTTACCAGATTACCCTCTTTATCCACGATAAACGTTGTCGGAATCGCATTGATCCCCCCGTATAAATCATAAACCCTGTTTTCTCCGAATAGAATTGTGTAGTTTATCTTATTTTTTTCTATAAAACCTGGAATGACCCTTTGAGGGTTCTGGTCCATCGACACCCCGATTATTTCCAGGCCCTGATCCTTATATTGATTATAAAGCTCCACGAAATGCGGTATCTCCTCTCTGCACGGAGGGCACCATGTGGCCCAGAAATCAATAATCACGACACTGCCTTTAAAGTCAGAGAGTTTCCTCTCTATTCCGCCTGCATCCTTTAGTAAAAAATCAGGCGCTGGCTTAAATCCGGTTTTTTTAACAACTGCCGTTTCCTGCGGAATTTCTTGGGGCATGATGGGTTTTTTAGATTTAGGCGGCAGATTTATAACTACCACGGTTATAATAATCAGCGCCAGGAAACCTATGATAAAAAGCGCGATTTTATTCATTTTCTCTCCTATCTTGTCAATAAGCCCGCTATCCTTGAAAACTGCCCTGAGAATAATATTATGCCCATGGCTATCAAAAATATTCCTGAAACCAGAGGCGCAAAACGCAAAAAATTCTTAAACTTCGCGAAAAGGGCTAAAAATTGGTTTATCGCAAGTCCCGCTATCAAAAACGGCAACCCCAGCCCCATGGAATAGGCTAATAAAAGAACTACGGCTTTGGGTAAACTTTCAAGCGTAGACGCATATATAAGGATACTTGATAATATCGGGCCCACGCACGGTGTCCACCCGAATGCAAATGCCATACCCACCGCTAAAGACCCCAGATAACCAAATTTTTTTCTTTTTAAACTAACTCCTTTTGCCCGGCTTAAAAATCCTGTTTTTAATACGCCCATTATATCAAGGCCGAATAAAATTATTACTACCCCTCCTGCCCTTTCAAGCCATATTCTTTTTATTCCCAAAAAACTTCCAAAATACGATATCGCTATGCCCATTAATACAAAAATTATGGAAAACCCCAAAATAAAAAATAAAGAGTTTATTACGGTGAGCTTTGTTATATCAGTTGCTCTCCCGGAAGACTTTATGTCCTCTAAGGACCTGCCTGTAATGTAAGTGATGTAAGATGGGAAAAGCGGTAATATGCAGGGAGAAAGAAATGAAAGAATGCCCGCAGAAAATGCTATAACTATAGAGACTTCGCTTCCAGAACCCATACATCCTCCGTCAGGTTACCTACGCGAAGCCCTTATTCTTATAACATCCAGCTCCTGCCTTATGCCAGTGAGCTGTGCGATTATATCTTCCTGATTTTTTAAAATCCTGTCTATCTTCTCTGAGAACTTTGCCACGTCGCTCTTTGAACCGGAGCTGTCTTCCTTGCCAAAACTATTGAACGTGAATATGCCCAGAGATACCAGAATCGCTGCTAGTAGCGATAAAGTCCATATCTTTCTCATCGTCAATTACCTCTTTTCCAAGTGTCTATTATAGCAAACCCGGCCTATCCAGTCAACCCAAGTTTTAACCTTAATTTACCGAAAGCCGCTGTATTTAACACATCTTTTTTCTCAAGCCACGCTCTCCTTGCTACAGCCACCCCGAATTTCATCATGCTCAGGTGCTCCGCAATATGAGAGTCTGTGTTTATAACGATCTTTACGCCTGTTTCCTTGGCCATTCTTGCATTTATATCGTTTAGATCCAGGCGCTGGGGGAAACTATTTATCTCAAAAGCCGTGTTTGTATCCCGGGCTACCTTAAAAACCTCTTCAAAATCTATATCATAGGCGCCTCTTGACCCCCATAGCCTGCCTGTAGGATGAGCGATTATGCTGACGTATTTATTCTGACACGCCTTTATGATACGTTTTGTGATAACAGCGCTTGGCTGCTTAAAGCCTGCGTGTATGGCGCCTATCACTATGTCCATTTCCTTTAACACGCTGTCCGGATAATCCAGGCTGCCGTCCGAATCGATATCCACCTCTGATCCGAAAAGAACCTTTATATCCTTATATTTTTTATTCAGCCTTTCTATTTCTTTTCTTTTCAGGCCAAGTTCGTAAGTATTCAGGCCTCCTGCTATCTTCAAACCCTGGGAATGGTCAGTGATAGCTATATATTCATAGCCCAGTTCTCTGGATTTTATCACCATCTCCTCTATGAAGCTCCCTCCGTCAGACCATGTCGAATGCATGTGAAGGTCGCCTTTTATGTCGCCTATATTTATCAGGCGGGGCAAGCTGTCTTTAAAGCTGGCCTCAAATTCCCCTCTATCTTCCCTTAATTCAGGCTCTATATATGAAAGCCTTATCGCTTTATATATTTCTTCTTCAGTTTTTCCGGCTATCCTTTTTTTACCTTTAAATAAACCATACTCATTCAATTTCAGGCCTTTTTTAATCGCGAGCTGCCTGAGTCTTATATTGTGCTCCTTGGAGCCTGTAAAATACATAAGTGCTGCGCCGTAAGACGATTCATCCACCACTCTCACGTCCACTTGTATACCATCCTTTGTCAGCACTGAGGATTTTGTGGGGCCTTTGCTGGTCACGTCTTTTACATCCGATAATCTTGTAAGCTCTTCCATCACCTTTCCAGGCTTAGCTGAAGAAATAAGGATATCTATATCCCTGACGCTTTCTTTCATCCTCCTCAGGCTTCCGGCAGGATTTATTTTTTTCACATCTTTCATTTTTTTAAGCTGGCTCACGAAACTAGCGGCTACCTCAGAAGCTGTTTTTAAATCAAGCCTCTCCCTGCCTTTTTTAAAAAGCTCTATGCCTGCTAATATATTCTCTTCTGTCTTTTTCCCCATGCCGGGAAGGCCTCTGATCTTTCCCGCATGCGCCATCCTTTCAAGCATTACCACATCCTGTATGTCTAATTTTTCATACAACAGCTTCGCTGTCTTGGGGCCTATGCCAGGCACGTTCAGCATCTCAAGTAAACCCTCGGGTATATCCTTTTTTAATTCCTCCAGGTATTTAAGTTCCCCCGTAGAGACAATTTCCTTTATCTTTTCTTCCAGGTCTTTGCCTATACCGGGAATATCTTTCAGCTTATCTTCTTTTGCGAATGCCTCTATGTCATCCGGAAGCGATTCCACGTTCTCCGCCGCTTTCTCATACGCCCTGATCCTGAAGAAATTCTCTCCCTTGATCTCAAGCATTTGGGCAATATCCCTGAAAATCCCGGCAATAAGCTTATTTTTCATAACATAGATATTTTAACATAGATTTTTTATAGTAGAAAGTATATAATACGCTATGTGATTCCGGCTGGCAGACCTACGAAAAGACGCTCGTCCGCCCCAGCGTGGCGGACTTCGCTCCGCGCCGATTCTCGCTCGTCCTGTCAGGCAGGTCTGAGGCGCATTAGAAAAATTTCGGCAAAAGTCCGCAAGGGATTACAGCGAGAAAATGGCGGAACTGACCCTCGTCTATAATATATGAAGAATTCCGCCAAATTTTCGAGCTGTAAACCGTAGCGGACGGCGAAATTATTTCAGCGCCGAACGACCTGTCTGACAGGACACCGTGCCCGCTCGAATCGCCGAGGCTTTTCTTTAGGCCTGCCAGCCGGAATCACTGCATAACCTATTAACAACACAGGAGATAATATGTTATTAAAATTCTTACGCAAACGCAAAAATATGAAGCGCATCATGTGGGGCCTGGCGATATTGATTATCCCTGCCTTTGTCATATGGGGCGCAGGCACCTCTGCCAAGAATAAAGGCGATAAGCCTGATTACGCAGGCAAACTCTTCGGGAAAAAGATTTCCTACGACGACTATTATGATATGTGGAATGTATCCAGGGACTACGCCATTAAATCATTCGGCAATAACGTACCCGTGGAAGTCATAGACCAGATGGCATGGAGCCGCATAATACTCATCGAACAGGCAAAAAGAGAGCGCTTGGAAGCGACCGACAAAGAGGTTGTGGAAAAACTAACGTCTTTTGCCGCTTTTCAGAGAAACGGCGCTTTTGACAAAAAGCTTTATAAGTCAATGCTCCAGGATAAAGCCAGGTTATTTGAGGAAAAGCTGAGGGATGACATTCTTATATCCAAATTAAAAGATAAAGTCACATCCCGCATCAAGGTAGATGACACGGAAGTTAAAAACGAATACAAAAAAATGCATGAGAAGATAAAATCTTCTTACAGCCTTATCCCATTTAGCGATTTTGAAAAAGACGTGCAATACACAGAGACCGGCCTTGAAGATTTCTACAGGCAAAATAAAGTGGCTTTCAAAAAAAGCGAACAGGTAAATGTAAGCTATATAGCTATCCCTCTTTCTAATCCAGGCTCTGAAGAACTGGCTTATAAGGTCCTGGACCAGGTAAACGCAAAAAAATCTTTGGAAGAGCCCGGCAAGGCTAATTCATTGGAGGTAAAAGAAACCGGATTTTTCTCAGCCAACGAAGAAATACCTGACATAGGATGGTCTTACGATTTTATCAAAGCGAGCTTCGAACTTCAGGAAAACGAGATTTACAACATACTGGTAAAAACAAACAAGGCCTTTTATATCATACAGCAGAAAAAAAAGAAAGGCCCCTATATACCTGATTACGCAGAGGTTAAAGATGCTGTTAAAAACTCATTCATAAAAGGAGAATCCGTCAAGCTGTCCAGGAAAAAAGCAGAAAAGGTATTCCTTGATATAACAAACAGCCCGGGAGAAGGTTTTGAAAATACCGTAAAAAAATACGGCCTTCAGGTAAAAGAGACTGATTTTATCGCCAGGGACGGTTATATACCCGAGATAGGGCCTGCGGCGGAATTTGTGGATACGGCAGGCTCTATAAAAATAGGCTCCACGTCAAAACCTTTAAAAACTCTGCAGGGCTGGGTAATATTAAAACCCCTTGAAATCAAGCCTATAGACGAAGTGAAATTTATAGAGGAAAAAGAAAAGTTTGAGGAAAATCTCCTGGACAATAAAAAAGAAGCGGAATTCAATAAATATTTTCAGGATATAGTAAAAAAGGCTGGTTTTGTAAGCTACACGGCTAAATAAAGGCGGCTGCGGACGCCTTTATTTTTATCTTTCGTTGCTCAAAAGATCCTTTAATTCTTTCATGAATTGATTGATATCTTTAAACTGGCGGTACACGGAAGCAAACCTCACGTAAGCTACCTCGTCAAGCTTATATAAAAGCTCCATTAATAATTCTCCCACTTCTTTGGATGGGACCTCTTTTTCAAACTTACTCTGAAGCGTGTATTCGATCTTATCAGCCAAAGCCTGAAGCTGCTCCGTGCTTATGGGCCTTTTTTCGCAGGCCTTTGTAAGCCCGTTTAATATTTTTTTCCTGTCAAAGGGCTCCCGGCGGCCGTCTTTTTTAATAACCATCAACGTTGTCTCTTCTATATTTTCGTATGTAGTAAAGCGCCGCTGGCAATTAAGGCATTCCCTCCGCCTTCTTATGGAACGGCCTTCTTCGCTGGAACGGGAATCGATAACCTTGTCTTCGTTGTGTCCGCAAAATGGGCATTTCATAAATACCTCCTGGTATAATCTTCACCCTAGACATCATAGAGCAAAGTAGTTAATAATGTGTTAAAATGTTTTATGTTTATGTCTTACTGTCAAGAACTTTGCTGACTTTCAGAGTTAGTAATACTTATACTGTTAGGTTTTATTTCAGTAATAAGGGCATACAGCCATCTTTGGCAGCTTTGTGTATTTGGAAATCTCCTGAATACCCT
>Ga0210009_1001023_pt1 | contig 26496 bp, 23 predicted proteins | sample CryGeyCG2114_065_FD_185457 | JGI IMG/M metagenome (GOLD analysis project Ga0210009, IMG submission 185457) | Groundwater microbial communities from aquifer - Crystal Geyser CG12_big_fil_rev_8/21/14_0.65 (SPAdes) (version 2) | ecosystem: Environmental > Aquatic > Deep subsurface > Groundwater ... | reverse complement strand
TTTTGCTTGGTGACAATAGCATTGTGGTCCCACCTGATCCCATCCCGAACTCAGAAGTGAAACGCAATCGCGCCGATGGTAGTGTGGGGTCTCCCCATGTGAGAGTAGGTCATCGCCAAGCGCCTAATTATCTCATTGAGATGTAACGAAGCCAGCTGAATAAGCTGGCTTTTTTGCATCTGCAATAAGTGAATCAAAATATGCATTAAAGCCCGACTTACCCCAATCCGCATTTAAGTTTACTCACCACACCCGATCTTTTAAATATGTCTTTATCATGCGTTTTGTATGGCTGATAGAGTGATTCGATGCATAGCTACAATCCCCACAATAACTTCATACCGCTTGAAATACCTGTTTGTTAGCCATAGCCATCCATGGTGACAATGGTATGACTTCCTGACTTAGTGTGCTGAGAAGCCAATGTCAGAAACTGGGAGGTCTTCTGTTCTGCTTGGTGCTGAATAGCCTATGCCAATGGGATAGCATATTCAAATTGCTGTTGCCTTATGGCTCTCTATCAATATCGGTCCCTATACGTTGGATTGCAGAGACGATATCTTTGCATAACTTCTCAATGATCAGTTTGCTGACGATTGTTTTATTCCTGAACTAGGGAGCTATATTTTTATTTAGATAACACCTGGAATAGGCTTATTATTTTTTACGTTAAGCTAAAGAATATGCATTTAAAATGACAATTAATAAGAAATCATCAATAGGATTCAATAAATTCACTAATATTGGTAAGACCAATTTACATTGTGGTGGTGTTATTAGTCTCAATTAGGTATGTTTGACAATTGTAAATATAAGGATGTATTTCATGGTGTGTGAATTAATAGTCTTTAAATGTGATTTTATATTCTTTGGCGTTTACTGGTTCAGGGGAAAATGGGTTCCTTCGTTTCAGATTGGAAACCTGCGTCGTCAAAATTTTTATGGGTAATGCATTCATTAGTAAGGAGTTGCAGGGGGATGGGGACGTTAGCTGATCAGTTAATCGATGCCGTTGGCATTATGGTTTTGGGGATGGGGTTGGTGTACTTGTTTTTAAGTGTGCTTATTTTGGGTGTCCATGTGGTCGCCAAATGGTGTGCAAGTGAGGTAGTGAATAGCAAAGTTGCAGTTAATCCATCGCGTGGGGCATCAGGATTGACTGTGAATACTCACACTTTAGATCCCAAAGTGGTGGCTGCAATTACTTTAGCCGTTCAGCAATTTCGTTCGCACACAAAATAATGGGGATCAGTATGAGTTCAGTATGTTCTACGTTGGCGCCAAAGCCATTAGTGTTAACCGATGTCGTTTTACGGGATGCGCATCAGTCTATCTTAGCTACCCGTTTAAGAATCGATGACATGTTACCTGTAGCGCCATTACTCGATAGGATTGGTTTTTGGTCGCTCGAGTCTTGGGGTGGTGCAACTTTTGATGCCTGTATTCGTTATCTTGGTGAAGATCCCTGGGACCGAATTCGTGAGCTGAAAAAAGCCATGCCAAATACGCCGCAGCAAATGTTACTGCGTGGCCAAAACCTATTGGGTTATCGCCATTATGCCGATGATGTAGTCATGCGTTTTGTTGAGCGTGCCCATACCAACGGCGTCGACGTATTTCGTATTTTCGATGCGATGAACAATGTTCGCAACCTCGAGACTGCGGTGAAAGCGGTGCGCCAAGTTGGCGGCCATGCGCAGGGTACGATTTCCTATACGACGAGTCCAGTGCATACCATAGAGACTTGGGTTGATATGGCAAAACGTCTCGAAGATATGGGATGTGATTCTTTGTGTATCAAAGATATGGCGGGCTTGCTTAAGCCGATGGAAGCGTTTGAGCTTATTAGCAGGCTCAAATCACAGACGCAACTCGTGTTATCTATGCATTGTCATGCGACGACAGGGTTAAGTACTGCCACTTATCAGAAAGCCATTGAAGCGGGTATCGATGTGCTCGATACGGCCATTTCGTCGATGAGCCAAACCTATGGACATACGGCAACCGAAACCGTTATCGCTATGGTGGAAGATACTGAGCGCGCGACTGGTTACGACATGGTGCTGCTTGAGGAGATTGCCGCTTATTTCCGTGAAGTGCGCAAGAAGTACGCTAAGTTTGAAGGTGCTCTGAAAGGCATAGATTCGCGGATCTTACGTGCCCAAGTGCCTGGTGGCATGCTGACCAATATGGAGAGCCAACTTAAGGAGCAAGGTGCGGCCGATAAGATGGACTTGGTCTTGGAGGAAATCCCCCGCGTTCGTGCTGATTTAGGTTTTTTGCCGTTAGTGACACCCACATCGCAAATTGTCGGCTCGCAGGCGGTCATTAATGTGCTGATGGGTGAGCGTTACAAGTCTTTGACCAAAGAGACTGAAGGTGTGCTCAAGGGGGAGTATGGTGCGACGCCCGCGCCAGTAGATGCGGCATTACAAGCGAGAGTCTTACAAGGGGCTGAAGCTATTACCTGTCGTCCAGCGGATCTATTAACGCCTGAGCTGGCTAAATTAAGGCTTGAGTTAGTTGACAAAGCACAGGAACAACGCATTCGCCTATCCTCAGAGCATGACGATGATGTGCTGACCTATGCACTCTTTCCACAAATAGGATTGCAGTTCTTAAAGAATCGTGACGATCCGAGCACCTTTGAGCCGAAGCCTGAGCTGACGTCGGCACTTGCTGCTTCTAATGCTGTGGATCGTAGCCCCGAAACCTACACAGTGACTGTCGAAGGGCAAGAGTACGTGGTTGAAGTCGCGGCAGGCGGTGAGATCTCGCAAATTCAGCCACAGGGCCAAAGTGTTCATGCCGTGCAAGCTGCTAAGGCGAGCACAACGCCAACTGCGAGCCATGGAGAGATCCGGCTCGAAATGAGTGCGCCTCTGTCGGGCAACATCTTCAAAGTGCATGTTTCTCCAGGTGATAGAGTGTGTGAAGGTGATGTCGTGATCATCCTCGAGGCGATGAAGATGGAAACTGAAATTCGTGCTCAGGGCGATGGCATTATCGCTAAGCTCTGGGTGAAAGAAGGCGACTCAGTGTCCGTGGGTTCTCAATTACTGGCCTTGGCGTAGGAGTCATTATGGAAGGTTTAATGGCTTTTTGGGCCGAGACAGGTATTGCTCACTTTACCGGCGGGCAAGTGTTGATGATGGCTGTGGGCGCTTTGCTCCTCTATCTAGCCATAGTGCGAGGCTTTGAGCCTTTGTTATTGCTGCCAATAGGTTTTGGCGCTGTGCTGGCGAATATTCCCCATGCAGGATTTACCGAAGAGGGCGGCATGCTGTATTACGCCTATCACGTGGGGATTGAGACTGGGGTTTTCCCGCTGTTGATCTTTATGGGCGTTGGTGCGCTGACCGACTTTAGTGCCTTGATTGCGAATCCTAAAACCCTGTTGTTAGGGGCGGCGGCGCAGTTTGGGATTTTTGCGACATTGATTGGCGCAATCGCACTGAACTTAGTGCCGGGATTTGAGTTCACTATGAAGGACGCGGCGGCCATTGCGATTATTGGTGGTGCCGATGGACCGACGGCGATTTTCCTCGCCTCAAAACTGGCGCCTGAGTTATTGGGGGCGATTGCGGTCGCGGCCTATTCCTACATGGCGTTAGTTCCGATCATTCAGCCGCCGATCATGCGTTTACTGACAACCCAGGCCGAACGCGAGATTAAAATGGAGCAGCTGCGCGAAGTCAGTAAGAAGGAAAAGATCATTTTCCCTATGATGGTACTGGGATTAACGATTCTCTTCTTACCCGCGGCCACGCCGTTAGTGGGCATGTTTTGCCTTGGTAACTTGATGCGCGAATCCGGCGTGGTGGATAGATTATCGAAAACGGCGCAGAACGAGCTTATTAATATAGTGACCATATTTTTAGGGTTAGCTGTGGGTTCTAAACTTTCCGCCGAACAATTTTTGCGTGTCGAAACCTTAGGCATCTTAATTTTAGGCGCCGTAGCATTTGGTATTGGCACGGCGGCAGGCGTGTTGATGGCGAAACTCATGTGTAAGCTGTCGGGTGGTAAAGTGAATCCGCTGATCGGTGCGGCAGGTGTGTCGGCTGTGCCAATGGCGGCGAGGGTCGTCAACAAAGTGGGATTGGAAGCCAATCAGCATAACTTTCTGTTGATGCACGCCATGGGGCCGAATGTGGCGGGTGTATTAGGCTCGGCGGTTGCGGCTGGGATATTACTTGCTGTGCTGGGTTAGCGGGCAATGGCTTTATTAACAGCCGACTCATGACGAGTCGGCTTTTTTATGCGGTTAGCCACAATAATAGCATCAAGAGCAAAATCAAAGTCCCACTGATGGCAATAATATAAATGTATCCGCGTTTGCCCTGGGCGAGTGGAAGTCCATTGGCTTTTAAAAACAGAGTCCACAGCAAACACAATATCAGCGGGATTAAAAAGAGTTTAGTCATGTTGGCTCAACCTTTTTGTTTTGTATCATTACAGTCTGGTATCAATGAGTTTAACAGTTTGATCTTATTGGTAGTAATAGATTTTGATTTTATCCTTACCCCATGGAATAGTGGCGGTTATTTCCCTAATAAAAAAGACCGCCGTAGCGGTCTTTCGATATTCCATTATTACTGAGCACTGGCTGGTGCAGTCTCTTGTATATCGTTCGAATAAAACTGCGCTTCATCGAATTCATTTTCTGATTTGCCGATCACAACGGCCGTCATCATATCGCCCGTCACGTTGGTGGCGGTGCGGATCATATCGATAATACGGTCAATCGCCGCAATAAAGGCAATGCCTTCAAGTGGTAAACCAATCACACCTAAGGTCACCGTTAGCATCACCATGGCGCTACCGGGGACACCAGCTGTACCGACTGAAGCGACCGTCGCAGTCACGGCGATCATCACATAATCTAAGGTATCGAGGGGAATGTTATAAATTTGAGCGATGAAGATAGCGGCTATCGCGGGGTAAATTCCGCCACAGCCGTCCATATTCATAGTGGCGCCTAATGGCATCACAAAGGCGCTATAACGTTTAGATACGCCCATGGTTTCGACGGCGCGAGTGCTCGCGGGCAGCGTGCCAAAACTTGATGAGGTACTAAAGGCAACCAATTGTGCAGGCATGGCTTTACGGAAAAACTGCACAGGGCTTAAGCCTGCGACAAATTTCACTAAGCCTCCGTAGATAAAAATCATATGGATGAGCGCCGCAATATAGATAGCGGCGATAAATTTACCTAGGGGTAAGAGGGTCGATAAACCATATGCGCCGACTACCCAAGCCATTAAACCAAATACGCCGATAGGGGTAAGTTTTAACACCATGCGGGTTAATTGGAACATGACTTCAGCACCCGCTTCTATGGTGCGTTTCAGTGGTTCGGCTTTCTCGCCTACTTTATTGATGGCGATACCCACCAAAGCGGCAAACACAATGATCTGCAGTACCTTGCCTTCAGCTAAAGAAGCGAAGGGGTTCACTGGGATCATATCGAGTAAAACCTGCGCAAAGCCTGGAATATTACGTTCGCGCACTTCGGTTGCTGTTAGTGCCATAGTGCCGCCCATATCGATCATCGAGCCCACGGCTAAACCTATTAATGAAGCGATTGTGCCCGTTAGCATAAACAGTCCTAGGGTCTTTAAACTCAGGCGTTTCAAACTGGTCTGCGAACCTAGCGAGGTAATACTAACGACAATGGCACAGAATACTAAAGGAGCAACCAACATCTTGATTGCGCTGATAAATAAGTCGCCTAAGGGCTTCAGTACTGTCGCTGTTTCTCCTAAAATGACGCCAACAAGCGCCCCTAAGATAAAACCTGTGAGGACTTTTTGCCAAAAAGGAATGCGGCTAATTGTTTGAAGGATCATGCGTTTTCCAGAAAAATAATATAAGTACAAGTCCATATTCCCGAGATGCTAGGATGTGTCTTCCATGGAACTAAGCGAACTCCTCGGGTATAGGAGATGTTTGCCATTAAACGCATTGTATAGATAGAGTTGGGGTTATAACAAACCGATTTTCTTATAACTTATTGTGATAAATGAGTTTGTTGCAAAAAAGTTGTGAGTTACATCCGTTTTACCATGTCATTTTGGCTATGTATTTCGACACAACACTCATGTTTTCACTGGGTATCATTTATGTCCGAATTAAGTCTCATGTTTTCTGGTGCATTTTTAGCGGCCACTTTGTTACCGGGTGGTTCTGAAGTTTTACTTATTGCGCTTTTAAATCAATCTCCTGAGGCCTGGCTGTCTCTGGTTATTGTGGCGACGATTGGCAACACATTCGGTGCGATGACGAGTTTCTACTTGGGACGATTAGGGCGCTTTGCCAAGTCGCCCGAGGCGTTGAGTGGAGCAAAGTACGCCAAAGGGTTAAATTTGATAGAACATTATGGCGTTTGGGCACTATTACTTTCATGGGCGCCTGTTATTGGGGATATATTATGCCTGCTGGCTGGGTGGTTAAAGTTGCCACTAGTGCCGTCTTTTTTGATGATATTTATTGGAAAAACAATTCGTTACTTGCTTGTCGTTGCGGCGGTTACGCACTGGTTTGTTTAAGCGTTAGTACAATAGTGCGGTTTCATTTAACGGTTGTCACAGGGATAAATTCTTGTATTAATAGGAACTTAGTCACTGTTATTAAGTCATAGTGGGGTTAAGTCATAGTGTGGGTTAGTCACAGTAACTCGGGTCTTAAAAACCATTGTTTATCGATTTAGCGGTATTCTGAACAATTGATGTATAAGGGGAATATTTTGAAAAAATGGATATTAGCACTAGCGATTTCTGCCGCTTTAGCGGGTTGTGCATCCGATACCACGACAACGAACTTACCCGCTGGTGTTAGCCTGATTGAAAATGTACAACTCGCCGATCGACAAGTGGGTATTCCCTATAAAAAATATCAGTTAGCCAATGGGTTGACCGTTATCCTGCATCAGGATAACTCAGATCCTTTGGTGCATGTGGATGTCACTTACCATGTAGGCTCTGCCCGTGAACTCGCCGGGCGATCAGGTTTTGCGCATTTATTTGAGCATATGATGTTCCAAGGTTCAGAACATGTCGCCGATGAGCAACATTTTGAGGTCGTGACCGAAGCGGGCGGTACGCTTAACGGTTCAACCAACACGGATAGAACTAACTATTTTGAGACGGTGCCGAGCAATCAGCTGGAAAAAATGCTGTGGCTAGAATCGGACCGTATGGGTTTTTTATTGCCGGCACTGACCAGTGAAAAATTTGAAGTGCAGCGTGAAACCGTGAAAAACGAGCGCGCCCAGAGGATCGACAATCAACCCTATGGCCGTATGACAGAGCGGTTTAACCAAGCTTTTTACCCCGTTGGACACCCTTACTCTTGGCCCGTTATCGGCTGGCCGGAGGATCTTAATCGGGCAACTGTGGATGATGTGAGACACTTTTTTCAGCGCTGGTATGGACCAAGCAATGCCACATTGACCATAGGTGGTGATTTCGACGAGATGCAAACCCTAGCATGGGTGAACAAATATTTTGGCGAGATCCCCCGTGGACCAGAGGCTTTACCCGAGCCTAAAGCCTTAATTCATCTGGATAAGACCCGCTATATCTCGATGGAGGATAAGGTGCATTTACCACTTATCCGTATTGGTTTTCCGACCGTGTATGCGAGCCATCCCGATGAAGCGGCACTCGATCTCCTCGCCAATATTTTAGGAGGAGGGAAAACCTCCTTGCTGTATAAAAACTTGGTTAAAGATGGTTATGCAGTGCAGGCCAGTGTGAGTCAACCCTGCCAAGAATTAGCCTGTCAGATGTCGATTTACGCCCTGGCAAACCCAGAGAAGGGCGCTAACTTGGCGGATCTTGAGCAGCGGATCCTCAATTCTATTAATGAATTTGAACAACGCGGTGTCACCGATGAAGATCTGCAAAAAGTGAAGGTGCAGTTTGAAGCCGATAGTATTTTTGCCCTGCAAAGCGTGAAAGGCAAAGTGACGACACTCGCCTTGAATCAAACTATGTTTGGCGATCCCAATAAGATTGCTGCCGATCTTGCACGCTATGCCAATGTCACTAAAGACGATGTGATGCGAGTCTTTAATCAGTATATAAAAGATAAACCTCGGCTAGTCATGAGTGTGGTGCCAGAGGGCATGACGGCACTCGTCGCCCATCCCGATAACTTTACGCCACAAACCTTGCCTGTTGCGCAAACGGCCGTTCAAGGTGAATTGCCAGCGGCAAGAATCACCTCCCATTTTGACCGTTCAATCATGCCCGGATCGGGGGCGGCGCCTATGCCTAAAGCCCCTAAAATTTGGACGACTAAGTTAGCTAATGGTATTGAGGTCATGGGGACACAGAGTGCGGAAACGCCGACCGTGGAATTGGTGGTTTACCTCAATGGAGGCCACAGATTAGTCCCCGTTGAAAAGGCGGGGCTTGCGAGTTTGACGGCGGAAATGCTAAATGAATCCAGCCAAAAACGTAGCAGCGAGGCCCTTTCTCAAGCCCTAGAAATGCTCGGCAGCACAGTCGATTTTAGTGCTTCTGAATATCAAAGCACGATTAAAGTCTCTACCCTGACAGAGCATTTAGATGAGACGCTGGCCATCATGGAAGAAAAACTCTTCCAACCTGGTTTTACCGAACAGGATTTTGCAAGGGTTAAGCAACAACAATTACAACAGATCCAGCATATGCAGTCCAATGCTAGCTATTTAGCCAACTCAGTGTTGTTTGGACTACTCTATGGCAAAGACAATTCCCTTGGTGTAAGCGATAGCGGGACCTTAGATTCTGTTGCCGCACTGACCCTCGAGGATGTGAAAACCTTTTACGTAGAGCAATATCGTGGTGCTAATGCAAAAATCATCACAGTTGCGGATCTCTCTGAATCGGCCCTGCTACCTAAATTAGCCGGGTTAAGCCAATGGCAAGGCCAGGCCACAGTGCTGCCACCCTTAAAGCCATTTCCGGTATTGAAGGGGGGCACTATTTATCTGATTGATAAACCTGGGGCGGCGCAATCGGTGATCAATATTGCTAAGCGTGCTCTGACCTATGATGCAACCGGGAATTATTTTAAAGTCTCGCTGATGAATTACCCCTTAGGTGGTGCCTTTAATAGCCGTATCAATCTGAATTTGCGTGAGAATAAAGGTTACACCTATGGTGCTCGGACCGATTTTTCTGGCGGCGCCGAAGTCGGGGATTTTGTGGCATCGAGCGATGTACGTACCGATGTCACAGCTAAGGCCTTAAGCGAGTTTGTGAAGGAAATCAGTGCCTATCAGCAAGAGGGGATGACGGACGCTGAACTTGCCTTTATGCGCAACTCCGTTTCCCAAGGTCAGGCTCTCGATTATGAGACACCCTATCAAAAAGCGGGGTTTATGCGAATGATCCAGCGTTATCGGCTCAGCCAAGATTTTACCGAACAGCAGGATAAGATCATCAATACTGTAACAAAAGATGAACTCAATGCCCTCGCGGCTTCCGAGCTAGATATCAAGCAAATGATTATCTTAGTCGTAGGGGATAAGGCTAAAATTGAAGCGGATTTAGCAACATTGGGCTATCCAATTGAAACTTTAGTGTTGTAAATTGGCATTTCGCCCTTATATATACCCAAACAACCTGAAGATGTTGGAACTCGTCTCTTCAGGTAGCTTAGGTATAAAATGGACGAGGGTGTTAATTAACGACCATTCGTCATAAATTGACATCGAAAGACGGTGACAGCTAATACTGTCACCGTCTGCGTTTTGCCATAAAAGAATGTAATTTGGCTTGCCCCATACGCAGGTTTAGATTTATTTTGAGGCGTATTTTGAAAGATAAGCCTCAAAATAATGGTCTGACTGTTAACCATGTCGCGATAGCGAATCACCAATCAGAGAAGCGCAAATTGAAGCCATTCAATGAATTAGTACAATATCTCTCGGACGCTCATGGGCGCACCGCACTCTTAGGTATGTTACGTGGCATAGAGCGTGAGGCTTTACGGATCGATGAGTCTGGTTTCCTTGCTATGGATACGCACCCCCTCGAATTAGGTTCAGCGTTAATGCATTCGCGCATTACCACCGATTATAGTGAGGCGTTACTCGAATTTATTACCCCAGTGAATAATCAGGTTGAGGCCCTCTTACAGGGATTGACCGAAACCCATGCCTTTAGTGTCCGCCATTTAAATGGCCAACGTTTGTGGCCAGTGAGTATGCCCTGTTATGTCAAAGATGAGCACAATATTCCCGTTGCTCGCTATGGCTCATCGAACACTGGCAAAATGAAAACCTTATATCGCAAGGGGTTAACCTATCGTTATGGTGCCCTAATGCAGATTATTTCTGGGGTACACTTTAACTTTTCAGTATCCCAGGCACTGTGGCAGCGTCTCTATGAATTAAGTGATAAGAGTCTGACATTAGATGATTTTATCTCTGAATCTTATTTTGGACTGATCCGCAATTACCGCCGTCTAGTCTGGGTATTGCCGTACCTCTTTGGTGCTTCTCCAGCCCTGTGTAGCTCTTTTATTAAGGGGCAAAAAACCGATTTACAGTTTGAAAAGTCCGGCCGTGGCACCTTGTATTTACCCTATGCAACATCACTGCGAATGAGTGATTTAGGCTACACCAACAAAGAGCAGGAAGATCTGAATATCAGCTATAACTCTTTACCTGAGTATTTAGCGGGCGTAAATGCAGCCATTAAAATGCCATCGGCAAATTTTGCTAATATTGGGGTTAAGGTTGATGGAGAGTATCGACAGCTTAATGCCAATGTCTTGCAGATTGAAAACGAGTTTTACTCGCCCATCCGTGCTAAGCGCGTGGCTCAAAGTGGCGAAAAACCTTCAGAAGCACTCGCTCGTGGAGGGGTTGAGTATATTGAAGTACGGGCATTAGATGTTAATCCCTTTAGCCCCATAGGTATTGAAGCGAGCCAAGTTCGCTTCCTCGATTTATTCCTACTCTACTGTTTATTAACCGAATCACCTAAGTCGGATCCCGACGAAGAGGCTCGCCTTAGCGCGAATCTTAAATCGGTTGTGCTTGAGGGACGTAAACCTGACCTTGATTTATTAACCTCGACAGGGGCTTTACCCTTGAAGACCTGGCTTGCAACCTTGTTCGATGAGTTGCAACCCCTTGCTAAGTTGTTAGATGGTGAAGCAACGGATTATCAAGCTGCCTTAGCCCATTGGCGCCGCGCAGTGGATGATCCAACTCTGACCCTATCGGGACAAGTGAGTCAGCATTTAATTGCCAAGGGAGAAGATCATGGACACTGGGTTATGACACTTGCCCAGCAGTATTATCAGTACTTTATCGATTATCCGCTCTCCGATGAGACCATTGTCCAGTACCAAGCTGAAGCCAAAAGTTCGCTGGAGAAACAGGCTGCATTGGAGGCTGGGCAAAGTGCTGTTTCCTTTGATGACTATCTCGAGGATTATTTTGGAGTAAGAGCGTGAGCGTCCAAGGGATAAATATGCTGCGATTGGGACTCGTGGCGAGTTTGTTTGGTGTCAGTACCTTATTATCGGGCTGCGCAAGCTCGCCTGAAGATCCGCTCCGGTGTGGGACTGTGTCTGGCTATTTACAGCCCGATGCCAGTACCCACTGGTATCGTGTCGTTGTCACGCACTTAAATGGTCAAGCCGTTATTTCTAAACCAAATTACCAACTCGCACCAGGGGATTATGAGTTTACTGTGGCAGAACTCATCGATGATCCCTCACTGGGTGTCACGCTCAGCGCCCGTGCGCCTAAGACATTTAAGCTCATCGTCGAAGGAAACCAGCGTTACCATATTGGCGCCTTGTTTCATACGGATAAGCGCTACATGGGTAAAGATGCTTCCTACTGGGAGCCTGGGGTGTGGCAACAGGAAAGCCATGAGTGCCAACTTGAATTAACTTCTGAACCCAAATAGTCTTTAGCGTCACAGCCGATAGTCGCCTGTTTTATCTAGGGGTACTGAAAGGTGTTTTATGTTTGCCTCGTTGTGAGTGTATGCCATCATTGGGCGTCTTAATACTTTGGAGAACAAGCGATTAATGAACTGGCATTGTGCAATACTACTCTGTGCGTCCATAGGTTTACTCTCAGGATGCGCCACATCGCCCCCAAAATCCCCCGACAATTTATGTGATATTTTTCAAGAACACCGCTCTTGGTATGAAGCCGCTAAAGATACCCGTGATAAATGGGGCGTGCCGGTACATGTGCCGCTTGCCATGATGTACCAAGAAAGCTCGTTTAAGCACAATGCGGCGCCGCCGATGGAATATTTTTTAGGCTTTATTCCCATAGGTAGGGCGAGTGATGCCTATGGTTATGCCCAAGCAAAAACGATGACCTGGGACGATTATGTGCGCGAGACGGGTAACAGCTGGTCGAGTCGCAGTGATTTCGATGATGCTATGGATTTTATGGGCTGGTTTATCTATAAAACAAATAGGATCAATGGGGTATCAAAATGGGATGCGAGCGCGCAGTATCTCAATTATCACGAAGGTTGGGGTGGATACCGCCGTGGTAGTTACAAGTCTAAGGCTTGGTTAGTCAAAGTGGCGGCTAAGGTTGACGATAGGGCTAAGCGTTATGCGGCCCAATATCACACCTGTAAAGAAGATTTAGACTCATCTTGGCTGTGGCGATTATTCTTTGGTTAGCTGTTATGGCGATAACACCCAAAAGCTAATGCCAACATATAGGCTAAGTAGTCGTTATGTTTTTGCCGCAAAGGCTTCTAATGCGTGAATGGCTTTTTTCTTGGCGCGTTTTTGCTCATACATAGCGTGGTCGGCTTGCTTAAAGGAAGTTGACCAATCGCTATCAAACGGAGCTATCCCAAAGCTAAAACCAAGGCTTAATTGATCTTGATGCAACTTGATACGGATTTCATCGAGGTCGCCTTCAAGTTGTTCCCTAGGACCGTGGCAAAGCGCAACAAACTCATCCCCTCCAAAGCGCGAGATAATCCCCTTATTTTGCCAATAGCTCAAAATAGCCGTGGAAACTCGCTTAATGGCAGCATCACCCACTTGATGACCATAGGTATCGTTAATGGCTTTGAGGTTATCCATATCGATAATGATCAAAAAACTCCCAAGATGGGGTTTAGCTTGCCAATGTAGCAGGGCATCCTCGAAATTTTTGCGATTATAGAGCCCGGTTAATGAATCGAAATTGGCGAGTTTAGTGATTTGTTGTGACTTCTGATACAGGGCAATCGCATTACTGGCCTCATGGGTCAGAATCGAGACTAAATTACGGTCGTAATCACTAAAGGCTCCCACACTACTGCTGTCGAGGTTAAGCATGCCATAGAGTTTGCCATCGATACGAATGGGGCTTGAGAGTGTAGAACGTATTGGATGTTTGGCTGCAGTCAGTAGGATTTGTTGGGCCTCTTTCGATAAGGTACTACCGGAGTTGATATTTTGCATATCATTGACGACCACGACGCGGTCGCACTTTCCCTTCGTTAGACGGTATTCAAAGGATTGCTCTAAGGTAAAATTAAGCTGTTTCAGCTTGGCTAAGTCTAGGCCTACTACGGATTCAAAATGCAGCTTATTACTGATTTCGTTTACTTTAATGATGCTACCCATTTCGGCACCATTGATAATGCACACCGCTTTATTGAGTAGGGCATCGAGAAAGGCATGCTCATTCTTATAATGGCTCGACAAATGGGCGAGTTCATAAATGGCGTCATTAATATTCACCACTTGCTCCAAATGCAACCAGAGGCGACTCAGACGACCTTGATGCAGGTAGTAAATTAAGCTGTAGGCAATCACATAGATAAGACAAACAAACAGCAAAGGCAAGATAGTCCAGCCTTCTGTGGGGGCATTTAAGATAAACAGTAGAACGAATAGCACTATTGGCACAATGAGTAGCAATAAGTGATAGCGATAGTCTAAGCGGTCTATGGTTTTACGTTTAAAGTTATCCCTTAATTTCACTCTAAAATTCCTTTATTCGTGCCCTTGCTAGCGGTGGTAAAACAGTAAGCATCACTAACTCATTCACGCTGAGTACAGTTAAGTATATAACAAATATTGAAAAATAAACTGATATGGAATTTAGTACAACTCCATATCAGTATTTATTGTGACAAAACCTAAATTAATTATGGTGTTTGGCAAATTCAGCCAATACCCATGCAAGCGGAGCCTGATACTGGGCTGGCATCCAAGCTTGCAATGCGACAATGCTGTCGTTGAGTACCGTTTGATTAGGCACAGAAAGGTTTAAATGCCCCACTTTCCGGCCTGGGCGCACTTCCTTGTCGTACCAATACAGTTCTGCATTAGGCAAACTTAACCAGCGCAGGTCATTATCGATACCGATAAGGTTGACCATCACACATTGAAAATTCACCTGAGGCTGTGGAATGGCAATGCCACACAGGGCCCTTAAATGTAGCTGGAATTGATCCATATGTGTGCCAGCTTGCGTCCAGTGGCCAGAGTTATGCACACGAGGTGCTAATTCATTGACCAATAAACTATTGCCAACACGGAAACATTCCATCGCCATGACACCGACATAGTCTAATTCGTGCATGATGGCGCTGAGCATAGCTTCGGCTTGGGCTTGCAGCGGCGTTAGGCGTGCCAATGGCGAAATAGAAGCCATTAAAATACCATCTTGATGGAGATTGAGCGTCAAGGGGTAAAATATGCATTGCCCTTCGCGGGTGCGCACGCCCACTAATGACACTTCCTCATCAAAATTAATGGCCTGTTCGGCAATGGCGAAATTGCGCCAATCCTGTGGAATATCACCGGCTTCGGCTTGTTTTAGCCAGTGTTGGCCTTTGCCATCATAACCGCCCGTGCGGCGTTTCATTAACACGCGTGCGCCAAAACGTTGGTAGAGACTGTCTACTTGGGTATGGTCATCCACGAGTGTCCAAGGCGCGGTAGGTACCTTGATTTGATCGAGCAAGCTTTTTTGGCTATAGCGATCCGCTAGGCGGCTAAATACGTGGCCGTTAATAAACTGAGGGTGGCTGCTTAACTGCAAACTTAAGCTAGATTCAGGCCACTGCTCACGCTCGGCGGTAACAATATCATGGGGGGCGAGGGGGAGGATCTCATCCGTTGGTGTCATAATATCCACTGCACGGACATCAATCGCCAGTGGTTCACCCGCGTGGGTCAGCATAGCGCCTAATTGACCATTACCTAACACCCACACCCTCTGCTTTGTGTTTGTCTGGGTCATTATTAGGCTTCCCTCGGATCGGGATTGTCCAGCACTGCACGGGTTTGTTCTTCCCTAAAGGCTTCTAAGCGAGTGGCAAGCTTGGCATCGTTATTGGCTAAAATTTGGCAAGCTAGTAAGCCTGCGTTAAAAGCACCTGCGGTACCTATGGCTAAGGTGCCAACGGCAATTCCCTTAGGCATTTGTACGATAGATAACAGGCTGTCCATGCCTGAAAGTGCCTTGCTCTGTACGGGTACACCTAATACGGGTAAGCGAGTTTTAGAGGCAATCATACCTGGCAAGTGCGCCGCGCCGCCCGCACCACCAATAATGATTTTAAAACCACGGTCAGCGGCAGTGGCTGCAAACTCCATCAGTTTATCTGGCGTTCTATGGGCGGATACCACTTCAACATGATAGGGCACTTGCAGTTTATCCATGATCTCGGCGGCGGCTTCCATAGTGGGCCAATCACTCTTAGAACCCATAACAACAGCAACAAGGGCTTGCATGATAACTCCTTAACTCACTAATTTTAATTATATTTTGACCTTGTATCAGGTCTAGGTACAGTTGATGTCCAATGCGTCAGTCATGGCTGGGAGCATCATGGCGCAGAATAATACCATGTAAAGCGCTATTTCTGGCGTTTTTTGCGCGCAAAAATAATGCTTTTAGAACAGAATTGAGAGTTCATAAAATCGGAGAAAACAGCGTCTTTTACCTAAAATTTCCCCTAAAGCCAACGTATGTGACTTTAGGGGAACCTGTTCAGATGGTGACTCTGTTTAACTTTGCGATGTATGGGCCACAGCTGGTGCTTCGGCTAAGGCTTCACGCAGAGTGGGATAAAACTTGAGTACACCTTCAATAGGCTGCACTTTTGCCCTTGCCAATGTCCGAATGGGTTGGAACTGTAAATCGGCAACGATAAGTTTGGTGTGGTTAATTTTGCATTTCTCAATCAATTTGGTGAGTGCCGCTAAGCCGCCTGCATCGAGAATTGACACCCCGTCGAGGTAAAGCACTATCACTTGTTTATCTTGGGTCAGGGTCGCTATTTCGGCAAAAATGCGGTCGGCCGCGGCGAAGAATAGTGGGCCATTAATTTTGATCACAGCCCAATCGGCAGGTAGCTCTTGATCGACATAGCGTTTATTACTACTGATATCGTAAAGCTTTGTCATTTCTGCAATTTCTTTCATAAAAAGCAAAGCAGCAAGAATAATCCCTACACTGATGGCAATCACCATATCGAAAATCACAGTCAGAGAAAAACAACTCAAAAAGACTAAAATATCGCTGGTGGGAGCCGTTTTGACTAAATGCACCGCCTTTGGCGCCTCACTCATATTCCAAGCGACCACGAGTAGCAGTGCCGCCATAGCTGACATGGGTAAGTAGGCGAGCACTCCAGCTAAGGCGACTAAACCTATTAATACGACGAGTGCGTGGGTCATTGAGGCGATTGGACTCTGCGCCCTTGCTTTGACGTTGGCTGCACTGCGGGCTATTGCGGCCGTAGCAGGAATACCACCGAAAAAAGGCGTGATGATATTACCAATGCCTTGACCGAGTAACTCACTATTGGCGCTGTGGCGTTTACCCGTCATACCATCGAGTACTACAGCGCACAGGAGGGATTCAATGGCCCCTAACATGGCAATGGCAAAGGCTGCTGGAAGCAAGGCTTGAAAGGTGGCAAGGTTAAATTCGAAGGCTTGTCCATTGGCTCCCGCTTGTAACCAAGGCCATTCGAAACTCGGGAGCACGGGAGGGATCCCAGTGCCAATGGTACCGTCACTTAATTGGTAATGAAAACGTGTCCCTATGGTTTCAATATCTGCACCCATGGCATTCAGCACTAAGGCGACTATGCTGCCTAACGCAATAGCGGGTAAATGGGCGGGGACATGAATTTTTAATCTTGGCCAGAGTAACATAGTGGCTAAGGTGATCGTTGCGACCAATAGGCTAGGCAAATGCATCGTGGGGAGGGTTTTACCAAGCACCATGATTTTGGAGAAATATTGTTCAGGCATATGTTCGATCTGCAGCCCGAAAAAATCCTTAAGTTGCAAGGTCGCAATGACAACACCAATCCCAGCGGTAAAGCCTAAGGTCACCGACTCTGGAATATATAAGATCAAGCGACCAAGACGCAGCATGGCCATAGCGACTAACATCATGCCTGACATCACAGTGGCAATGAGTAATCCCGCTAAGCCAAATTGCTGGGCTATGGGATAAAGCTGCACCACAAAGGCGGCGGTCGGACCGGATACGCTGTAGCGCGAGCCACCCGTCATGGCAATGATAAAACCACCGACAATTGCAGTATATAAACCGTATTGCGGCGCGACGCCACTGGCGATGGCCAGTGCCATCGCCAGTGGGATTGCGATAATACCCACAGTGAGGCCGGCAAGAATATCTTGTCCAAAACGTTTTAAAGAGTATTTATCTTTTACGCAGGCTTCGGTGAGGGCGTGGGCAATTCTTAACGAAAATAAATGAGCAGAGTGTGGCACGAGTGGGTCCATAGTGCGGGCTGTTACGAGGCTCTATTCTAAGGTCCTTGAAAAAGCGCTTGTGTGATCTCGCTTGCAAAAATAAGTTAAATGACTTTGTTTTGAATAAATAATGTGCTCGGGAGGCGGGGGTGACAGTCATAAAAGTGTTTGCGGGATAACCCTTTTTACCCAGAGTCGCGTTTATAGGCATATAAACCTATTGGGGTCCTGACAATGAAAAAACCTTACCTCCCGAAACAGTACACTTTGACCGACCTTGCCAATCCCACTTTGGGTGGGGACGTCTTTACTCGACCTAGTCATATGAAGCTGAATCATATTCTTCTGCTATCTAGCTTATCGCTCGCCGTGCTATTGGGGTTAAGTGGCTGCACAGATAAGTCCATTGTCGACGATAAATTGCCTGTACAAGCCCCAGTAACGGCCGAGCAACAAGCTCAATTGAAACACAAACGTGAATTAGAGCAGGCATTATTACAACAGGCGGAGCAGCATAGAGCGAAGGACAATATCCTCTCTCTGGAAGCTGCAAAAATGGGCGCAGCGCAAAGGGTTATGCATATTCCTCCTCAATCTATACAGGTGGAAGCCGCTCTTGGGTTAGCTGCCCCAGCGGTTGGAAGGGTTTGGAATGCTGAGGTTCAACCTCAAGCTAATCAGTTCGCGAAGCAAGTGCAAAACGGCATTATGGTTGCGGGTGAGATCCCAGTATCCACCTTTGCTATCGATGTGGACACCGGGAGTTATTCGACCCTGAGGCGAATGCTAAATGAAGGTCGCTTACCGAGCAAAGGCACAGTGCGCATCGAAGAAATGCTCAATTACTTTCACTACGATTACCCATTACCCGGAAAGAATGACGCGCCGTTTAGTGTCACGACCGAACTCGCACCATCGCCGTATAACGACGACACTATGCTGCTGCGGATAGGACTGAAGGGCTATGAGGTGGCAAAGTCTGATATTGGCGCGAGTAATCTGGTCTTTTTGCTCGATGTTTCAGGCTCAATGGCCTCCGCCGATAAACTGCCACTCTTACAAACTGCCATGAAAATGCTTACCCAACAGTTGAGTGGGCGCGATAAGGTTTCCATCGTCGTTTATGCGGGCGCGGCTGGCGTGGTGTTAGATGGCGCTTCTGGTAATGATGCTCAAACCTTGAACTATGCATTAGAGCAGTTACGCGCTGGCGGCTCGACTAACGGTGCAGAGGGGATCAATCTTGCCTATCAATTAGCACAAAAGCACTTTATTCAAGGGGGGATCAATAGAGTCATCCTCGCGACCGATGGTGATTTTAATGTGGGGCTGACAAATTTCGATGAATTAATCAGTTTGGTTGAAAGGGAGCAAGCGCGGGGAATTGGGCTCACGACCTTAGGGTTTGGAATGGGGAACTATAACGATAGGTTGATGGAACAACTCGCCGACAAGGGCAATGGCCATTATGCCTATATAGATACCGCCAATGAGGCGCGTAAAGTGCTGGTGGAACAATTGAGTTCAACTTTGTTGACCATTGCTAAGGACGTTAAAGTGCAAGTGGAGTTTAACCCCGCCCTCGTCGCAGAATATCGTTTACTTGGTTATGAAAACCGAGCCCTGGCCCGTGAGGATTTTAACAATGATAGGGTCGATGCCGGAGAAATTGGGGCAGGCCATACAGTGACCGCACTCTACGAGCTGCGCTATGCTGAATCGGGCAATATGGCCAATGATAAGTTACGTTATGGTTATAACTCGCAAACGGGACAGGAAAAATATAGCCGAGAAGAAATCGCTTATCTAAAGCTGCGCTATCAGTTACCCGATGCTACTGATAGCCAATTACTAACCTATCCAATCCGAGCGGATCAGCGTGTTAAATCCCTAGAGCAGGCAAGCGATGATTTTCGCTTTGCGGCGGCGGTTGCAGGTTTAGGACAACTACTGAATCAGAGTCACTATTTGCATCAATTTGATTATAATAAGCTTAGTGTTTTGACTCGTTCAGCCCTAGGTAATGATAGCGATGGATATCGGCATGAATTTATGCAATTGGTTGAGATTGCCGCAGCGCTCACACAATCGAATCGAATACCGTTAAATAAATTCGATACTGGTGATAAGCCTTTTCCTCCCGAGGATAAACTCCATTAAGATGCTAGTAGCACCATTCTCATAAAATGATTTGAGATCATAGGTTAAGTTAATAATAAGGGAGCTGTCATGGCACTCGCGATACCGCAAATACATGCCCATGAACATACCGATGAGCACTTAATGCAGCGCTATGCCAAGGGGGATAGCAAGGCATTCGAGCCGCTATACCTTAAGCATAAGGGAGCATTGTATCGATACTTTGTGCGCCAGTTGGGGGATAAGCAGCTCGCTGAGGATTTATATCAAGAAACCTGGAGCAGGGTGATCCGCGCTGCCGCAAATTATGAAGCTAGCGCTAAATTTAATACTTGGCTTTATCGTATCGCCCATAATCTACTGATAGACCATGTGCGCGCCGTCAAACCCGTCGACTTAGTCGGCCACGATGAGGAGGATGCGGGTCTCGAGGTTTTTGCTGGCAAGGAGCAAGATAAACCCGATGTACAGTGGCAAGAGGCACAAAAGGGATTGTTGCTTAAGGCCTGCATTGGGTTATTACCCCAAGTGCAGAAAGAGGCATTTATTCTTAATATCGAAATGGGATTTACCGCCGCGGTGATCAGTGACATTGCTGGGGTCACGCTCGAAGCGACAAAAAGCCGTATTCGCTATGCCTATCAAAGTTTGAAAGATTGTGTAAATGCGAAGTGGCAGGAGGCTGGCCATGAGTAATTCTACCCAACAAACACAAGACCAGGCGCTGCGTGAAGAAGTCTCGGCTTGGTATCATCAACAGGCGCTTGAAGTCCCCCCTGAAAAGTTAGATCAGGATATCCTAAGATTATCGCAAACTCATCTTGCTGAGATGAATATCGCTAAGCTTAAACCACCGGTGGCACCGCTTTGGCAACGCTTCCCTTGGGCCTTTTCGAGTGCTGCGTCCTTAGTGATAGTGCTTGGTTTGCTTGTGCTTAATCGCCCGCAGGTCGATAGGGAATTGATGACACCTAGCGCGGTGATGATGGGTGCACCTACGGCATCTCCCGCGGCTGAAGCCGAGTTAAATACGGCAGAAGCAAAAAATGCCCAAATTGAACATCAAGCTAAGATGATGCAGGCAGAAGTGGCAGAATCAAGGGCGATGAAGGCTGAATCACGCATGTTAGCTCAGGAACAGGCTCAATCCGTCGCGCGTAAAACAAGCCCTATGGTAACGTCCCAGGCTTCGCCGCAACCCCATTTGGCCGCGACTCCCAACGTGGATGACGCTCAAGCTAAACCATCATCCCTCGCCGAGTCTCTGGCGCATTTGAAGGTATTGATTGAGTCTAAACAAATTGACGAGGCATTAGCCCTAGAGCAAAAACTATTGAATGAATATCCCGCATTATCCGAAGCGGGAGTCGGGGATAATAGCCCCGAGGGGATAGAAACTCCTAGAGCAACATTTAAAGCACTACAACGGCAGTTACACCAAGGGAGTCAATAGTCTTCAGTGCGGATATTTTGGGATGACACAGCGGCTTTTTACCTTGTGTCATATTATTTACTTGATCGTTGTCATAAAGTGAACAGGATTTAGCCTGCTATATTGGAGATCGATGCACGACTTGACTAGTATCAATAGTTAGAGCCCAAGTTTAGGAGGCAATATGCTTAAAAGACTCATGCATGATCATAAACATATCGCAGTTTTATTGAATGTCTTGAAAAACAAGCAGATGAAATTATCTGAAGGTGAAGCGATTAATTTTATCGTGGTCCGAGACATCGTTGAGTATATGCAAGGATATGCTGAGCGTTGCCATCATCCCGTTGAAGACATCATTTATGCCTATTATCTAGCCCATAAAACGAATGGTGCGATTGACAAACTCAGTGCGGAACATGAGGTCGTTATCCAAGTTTCGGCGGCATTAATGAACACCTTAAATTTGATCCTGAGCGATATTGTTGTTGCCAGGGAAAAGCTGGTTGCTGACTTTGCCGAGTATGTCGAGTTGCAAGAGCGGCATATGCAAATGGAAGAGCGGGAAATATTTCCTCTCCTTGCTCAACATCTAACCGAGCAGGACTGGCAAGTCATAGAAAAAGAATGCCAAGACTCTTTGATCGATGATCCTCTGTTTCTCGATCGCGAACAACAGGAGTTTGATGGGTTACGTTCTTATCTAAATACCTCAGAATGAGGGTGCTGAGAATGGTATAAAAAAAGCGCCACAGGCGCTTTTTTTACGTTCTAGATTTTATCAATCCTGATTAAACATGCGGTTACAACTGGATCGCGTCAATATCATAGTCAAAGTTATTATCTATCTCTTGGAGTTCTTTGAGTAAACGATGCTTATCCTTTAACGCTTCGATCTCTCGCCATTTACGCTTTTTATTGGAGCCTCGCGAGCGATCGGGTCTTTCAACGACTTCATCTAGCGCACAACCATAATCTAAACGATCCATGGCAACCTCCTGTTGTTGTATGTTTTGTCAGCGATTAAATAACATATTTTTAAAACAGGGTGCAAGAATTATGTTTCATTAGTGTTAACTTGAAATGAAGTTTGGATGATATGTCGTTGATATTAAGTGGGTGAACTTTAATTGTTAAAGTGGATAAATTGAATATAAATAAAGAGATACAATAAAAAAGCCAGCAATCGCTGGCTTTTTGTTCAATCAGATTTTACCCTGTCGATAAAGGTTTATCAGCCCATTACTCGAAGCGTCTAAGCTATGGGTATCTTCACTGGCGCCAATACGTTCTAGCACATCGTTGCCTAGGACCTTACCCAACTCAACTCCCCATTGATCGAAGGAGTTGATATCCCAAATGGCACCTTGAACAAAAGTTCTGTGCTCATAAAGGGCAATGAGCGCACCTAAGGTTTCAGGCGTGAGTTTATCCATTAATAGAGTATTACTGGGTTTATTTCCTGGCATCACTTTATGTTTAGCGATGAGTCGTTTCTCATCTTCGCTCATCGAGCTATTCGCTAACTCTGCTAATGCCTCTTCGAAGGTACGACCCTGCATAAGAGCTTGGGTTTGTCCAAGGCAATTAGATGCAAGCTGATCATGGTGCTCCCCAATGGGGTTGTGGCTCTGCAATGGCATAATAAAATCGGCAGGAATGAGCGCCGTACCTTGATGCAGTAGCTGGTGATAGGCATGTTGACCGTTAGTTCCTTCGCCCCCCCAAATAACGGGGCCTGTGCTGTAATCGATATCGGTGCCATTTAAGGTGACCGATTTACCGTTACTCTCCATATCTAGCTGCTGAAAATAAGCGGGGAGGCCGCGCAGATAGTGATCGTAGGTCAACACGACATGGGATTGAGCATTAAAAAAGTTACCATACCACAGCGAGAGTAAGCCCATGATGACGGGCATATTTTCCGCTAATGGTGCATTGGCAAAGTGCTCATCCATCAGATGTGCACCCTGGAGTAAGCCCCTAAAATTATCCATGCCGATCAACAGCGCAATAGGCAAGCCAATCGCCGACCATAAAGAATAACGTCCACCTACCCAATCCCACATTGGGAAGATATTATCGGCATCGATACCAAAGTCAGTGGCTTTTGCTACGTTAGATGTCACCGCTACAAAGTGTTTTGCCACATCCGATTGCAACCCACCTTTGGCTAAAAACCATGCCTTGGCCGTTAAGGTATTGGTCAGGGTTTCTTGGGTACCAAAGGATTTGGATGACATAATAAACAAGGTTGTTTCAGGGTTGAGCAACTTCAGCTTTTCAGTGATAGAAGTTCCATCGACGTTTGCCACAAAGTGGCAGTTTAACCTTGGCGTCCAGTAGGGGCGAAGCGCTTGAGACACAATTTTAGGGCCAAGAAAAGAGCCTCCAATACCAATGCTGACGATATCGGTAATCGCTTTGCCGGTATAACCCTTCCATTGTCCCGATGTCACTGAAGTGACAAACGCCTGCATTTTATTCAGGGTTTGTTGAACTTCAGGGACAATATCTTGGCCTTCGGCTGTAATTGACTGGCTAGCTGTGCTACGAAGCGCAGTGTGTAAGACCGCACGTTTTTCTGTGGTGTTAATAATATCACCAGCAAACATCGCTTTGATTTTTGTTTCGAGTTTAGCCTCAGTTGCGAGAGCATAAAGCAGTTCTAGCGTTTGTGGGGTTGCTCTATTTTTCGAGTAATCCAGAAATAAACCACAGGCCGATAACGACATATTATTGAAACGTGCCGTGTCATTTGCAAACAGCTCCCGCATATGGGGAACATTTTTGCTGTGTGCCGATAAAGCTTGCCAAGTCGTGCTTTGGGTCAAGAATGTCATCGAGTCGTCTCCGAAGATGCTTAGTTTGCCAATTTTGCCTTGAGCATCACTTCAAGTTTGCCTTGGTCAACAGCAAAGTTACGAATGCCTTCGGCTAACTTATCGACGGCCATAGGATCTTGGTTGAAGTCCCAGCGGAATTGAGCTTCTGTTAAGGGCTCCACCGCACTTGAACTTGAATTGGCTGGCAAAAGTTTAGGTTGGATCTGTTGCTGAGAGTTGGCTAATTCTTCGAGCAGAGAGGGACCAATGGTGAGGCGATCACAACCCGCAAGTTCAATAATCTCACCAATATTGCGAAAACTCGCCCCCATCACAACAGTCTTATAGCCATGCTGTTTGTAGTAGTTGTAAATTTCAGTCACCGACACAACACCCGGATCATTGGCGGGAGTATAATCTTTACCAGTGTCTTTCTTATACCAATCCAGAATGCGACCAACGAAGGGGGATATTAAGTAAACACCGGCTTCAGCACAGGCACGCGCTTGAGCAAAGCTGAATAACAGGGTTAAGTTACAGTTGATCCCTTCTTGCTCTAATTGTTTGGCGGCACAAATACCTTCCCAAGTAGAGGCTAATTTGATCAGAATACGAGATTTATCTATGCCAGCGTCTTGATATAGACGCACCAGTTTATGGGCTTTGGCGATGGATTTTTCTTTGTCAAAGGAAAGGCGGGCATCAACTTCAGTTGAAATACGGCCTGGCACGAGTTTGAGGATTTCAACGCCAATATTCACGGCAAGCTTATCACTGGCGTCATCAATTTGTTGCTCAACATCCGAACTCTGTGATTTTGCCCATGAAATGGCATTATCAATTAGAGCACTATATTCAGGAATTTGAGCGGCTTTCAAGATGAGTGATGGATTGGTTGTCGCATCTTCAGGCTGGTAGCGTTTGATTGCTTCGATGTCGCCTGTGTCAGCAACAATGGTGGTATAAGACTTGAGTTGCTCTAATGTATTGGCCATGAAAAACATCCTTCTGAGGTAGCTGTCTAAACTCGGAATTTACTGATGACTATTAGAAGCGATTTTGCCAACTTTTCCAACCTTGAATGTAAAAAAATTACAAAAATGACAAAACTATGTCGATTCTAACTAAAACTAAGCCAAGTGACGTACTTGGTGTGGAAGCACGAAAGGAACATTAACCCTATGCCAGCTTCCAGAAAACAAAAAAGTCGCTGCAAGCAGCGACTTTTATATTACTGAAAGTAAATGATTACTTTAGTACTGGTTGTTTCGTAGTGGTGGTCACGATAGCTTCAATGCGGCGGTTAGCTGCATGGGCTTCTTTTGAGTCACCAGCGACGATTGGTTTAGTCACACCGTAGCCATTAGAAGTTACGCGGCTTTGGCTGATACCATACTTTTCAACAAGAATTTGAGCGACAGCATCGGCACGCTTGTCTGATAGCACCATGTTGTATTCAGGCTTGCCTACGTTAGAGGCGTGGCCTGCGATTTCAACAGTGAACTCTGGGTTCTTGTTCAGGTAGTTAGCCAGTTTTTCGATTGATTTGTAGTATTCTTTTTTAACTACAGCTGAATCGTTAGCAAACTGGATAGAGCCTACATCTTCTTGTTGTTTCACATTTTCATAGATAGTACAACCAGTTGAGTCAACTTTGTGGGTTGCTGGTGTGGCTGGGCACTGATCTTTATCGTCATAGACACCATCGTTGTCAGAATCAACAGGCGCTGCTGCAACGACTGCTGCGGCGGCAACTGGTGCTGCTGCAGTACCGAAACGGTAGCTTAATTCTAAGCCCCAGTAGTTGCTATCGGCTTCAATAGTGTTGAAGTCGGTATCATCTAAATTCTCATAACGACGGTATTTAGCTTGTAACTTCAGGTTATCAGTGAAGTTATAGCCTACACCAGCACCAAGGTATGGTGCAAAGTCATTAGAGCTGTATGAGCCATTCGCACCAGAAACGGTGTCGTGTTGGCTATTTTCTAGGGTGTAGTACATTACACCCGCTTCTGCTGATAAGCTCCAACGGTTAGCTAATGGCCATACACCCACTAAACCGAGAGTCGTACCTTTAACGTCAGCATCGTTGCTAATGCCTGAAGTGGTCCAATCAGCATTACCTAGATCGCGATAGCCGATTTCTGCACCAAAGTAGTCATTAAACATATAGCCAGCGAAGATGTCCCATGCGTATGGATTGTCATGGTAGTGTTCAAATTTCTGTGTCATTTCTTTAAGCTATACCAAAAAGAGATGATTTATGACCACACCTACTTTTGATATCAATGCTGCCATTCAAGCGCTACGTGAAGGAAAAGACCTCACAGGCAAGGATGGCATCTTAACCCCTTTGATTAAGCAACTCACTGA
>Ga0210009_1001021_pt1 | contig 26542 bp, 22 predicted proteins | sample CryGeyCG2114_065_FD_185457 | JGI IMG/M metagenome (GOLD analysis project Ga0210009, IMG submission 185457) | Groundwater microbial communities from aquifer - Crystal Geyser CG12_big_fil_rev_8/21/14_0.65 (SPAdes) (version 2) | ecosystem: Environmental > Aquatic > Deep subsurface > Groundwater ... | reverse complement strand
TGTGAAATAAATCAATGGTCGTCACAAAGGAACAAAGAAAAGAAAAAAATTCATTGGTCATTTACAAAAAAAGATGCTGATAGAAAACTGTCAAAATATTATGTTGCATAATTATATTGTTGATACACTAGTATAAATGGTCCGTTTGACACCGCACAGATATTAAATGTAAGAAATCATATGTTACCACAAGCCATACGCGCCACTGCAGGTTTACTATATTGGTTTGCTTGCGAAACAGGTCTTCTTAGAAAAGTTGAAATTAATAATAATTTTGCCGGTGGTTTAGTAAAAGTAAATAACCAGAATGTTACCACACCCTTTCAAATTATTAAGGAAGATGGGCAAGCCATAAATATCGAAGCTGTCCCGCAAACTGATAATGGAGGCTATTCCCGTGTATGGAATAACTTTACTCCTCTAAATAGAAGTAAATGGGTCAAACAATTTGGGAACACTTACAGTGATTTTGTTGGTGGAGATAATATTAGTTACATCATTGCTGCAGCTAATAACGAAGGTAATGTAAATTACATTGCCAACTTGAGAAAGATATGTAATGTCTCCCGTAACGACCAAACAGAGTTTGACGGGACTATTTCAGCAGGTGTAATAGCAAATATTGTAGAGCAGAACAGCGGACAAATTTCTGCACCCCTAACTAAATCAGTAAATGGTAAAGATTATCGCTTTTATCAATGGTCTAATGGTGTTACCAGTAATTCCCAAAATGTTACACCCAACGATAACACTACCTACACGGCACTATACAAGGCTCACTTGTATAGTACCTCATCAACAGCAACAACTTCCAACAGCCAGCGGAAAATTGTTCAAAGTACCGATGGTTTATGGGCAATGGTTTATGTAAGTTCTAATCAAATCTGGGCTTGTCGTTCAACGGATGGGATTACCTGGACAAATGAGACGTTGATTAGTGATGATCTCGGTTATGTTGATGGTTATCCATCAATTTCAATAGCAGCAAATATCGCCAACATTGTTTGGCAGCGTATCGATTGGAATGAAGAATATCCAGGCTTTTCTATGGGTGTCATAGTAGTCAGAAGTCTTAATCTATACAACGGAACTTTAGGCTCAATTTCTCAAGTCGCCGATTTTAACCCGGACATAGAGGCGTTTAACGCCAGTCCAGTTCTTGATGGGAGTGATGGTCTAATGATGGTTGCGTGGCGTGAACCTTCGGGAATTAAAGTAAAGTATTATAATGCATGGGACGATAGCTGGAGTAGTGTTGGTTCGGTAACAGGTACAAATTCAAACAGCTTTAATCCTTCAATAGCAACTTATAACGGTTGGATTTATAGTCTTGTATGGGAAGTTGAGGGGCAAATATTGTACACTCAACCTGAAATAGTTAATGGTTCATGGAATTTCCCCACAGCTTTTCCTATCCCTCTTTCAGGTTGGGATAGGAATTTCAGACCTCAAATTACGTTCGCGTATGGAAAACCCACCGTAGTATGGACAAGTTATGGTAACCTTGTTGAAGGAGGAGTTTCGGTGCACGTAAGGCAAAAAAGTAGCAACCAGGGAACATGGGGGAATATCACTTCGTTTTCATATACAACACCTGAGAGTTTAAGTCCTGTCATTGCTGATTATAACAACAGCGCTAAAATGGATGCCTTATGGAACATTGGGAATACTGTTTATAAAAGCACTACACTGGATGGGACAACCTGGGCAGCTCCCACAATTGTTACAACCTCCGGCGGAACCGGCGTAAATGTAAATATAAATGCATTAAATCAGACAAAAGCTTTATGGAAAAAATCAAGCGGAAATATTGATTTCACCATCACTGCACTTTCTAAAGTAGCTGCGACTGATGATAACAAAGCGCCTTACCGGTTAAACCGGCATGCAATTATTGATATATCCAAAATATCACCCAAAGCTTCAGGTTCTTTAGCCTTTGAAATTGCCTGGGTAGGAATGCCTGATGAAAATGAGGATATGAAAATAGATTTTGAGAACGAAGGGAGTAAAAATCTTCTTTCCTCAAAACCTTTTACCGTTACCGCAACAGGTAAAAAATTATTCTTTGCGGGTGCGGTTTACGGTTCAAAATTATCTGTTTCTTCCGCAGCTATTTCCGAAATAAAAGAACCTTTGGCAAAAGTCTCTCTCAAAGAAACTAAAACCGGTAAAGTTCTTGAAGACATTTGGATAGCTCCTCCATCCATGCTGCTTTCTGTAAAGGATAGTACGTTCGGGGAGTACAAAGAAATTACCGTAAATCTAAATAAATACATTGGGAAAGAAATATACCTGGATGTTGAAACGGCGGGCAAATTAAAAAAGGTTTCCCCCTTGTTTGTTGATGATTATTTGATGGTGTCAAATTCGGCAAATGCTAATCTAGGGAAAAGAGCATCATTAATAGCTGATTTGCCTAAAACCTATTCCCTTAAACAAAATTACCCGAATCCATTTAATCCAAGCACGGTCATAAGCTATGCTCTTCCCAACAACGCCTATGTAACGTTAAAAGTTTTTGATGTATTGGGGAATGAAGTAGCCTCATTAGTTAACGAGGAAAAATCAGCGGGGAACTATACTGTTGAATTTAATGCGTCAGGTCTTTCAAGCGGAATTTACTTCTATAGAATACAAACTGAAAGTTTTGTAGACACTAAAAAGTTGATCCTGCTTAAATAAAAAAATAGAATTAAACGTAGAGACGGGGCAACTTGTGGCGCTTCGGCGACATGCCCCGTCTTTACTTTTAACAGGAATAAATATGTTAAAAAGAATACTTTGTGTAATCATTTTTTACCTTGCCGTTACCGTAAATGTTTTGGGATCTGATCAAAAAGAAATTTTAATTGAGAACAAGGCATATATAAATAAGTATGCTAAACTATTTGATCTCTCTCCCCGATTATTGGCAAGTATTATTTACTCGGAGCATAAGTTAAACTTAATGCCGGGTGAGTCAACGTTAGATTATATCTTCGCGAAGAGCGGATACAACAGTTCATTAGGTGTAGCGCAAATAAAAATTACTACCGCCGAATGGATAGAACAGCAGATCAATAATGAACAAAGTCCTTTTTATTTAGGAGCCTCAAAAAGTTTGTTAATAAAGATAAGTAGTTCCAGAAGTGAAGTGATAAACAAATTATCCGACCCGCAAACAAATATTCTCTACGCAGCCTGCTATGTAGCAATGATCTTAAAAATATGGGGGGATGAATTGAATTTTTCAGAATTAAGGGGTAGTAAAGTCGGAATAACCGCAACGCTTTATACCTTAGGAATTGTTGACAGTGAAGGGAAAACAAGAAAACCACATTCCAACGCAGGTATGAATAACTTTGGTAAAACGGCGCAAGAATTTTATACATCCTTTATGCTGAGGGAGGAATTTGCAAATTAAGTTTTTATACACCTTATTTTTGGTAGTGAGTTCATATTTCTTAAATTTCCAAAGTCTCAAAATCCCAAACCTATTCAATAAGCAGAAATTACTGATAATTTATTCTCAACAGCGTTATCTTCGTTTATGCTCTAAAATCGCTAATTTTCAATAGTTTTGTTGGTCTTTTAAGGTTCCCAGTTGGTTTTGTTTAGTTTCCATTCCGCTTTGTAAGGTTCCCATTCCGCTTTGTAAGGTTCCCATTTTGCTTTGTAAGATTCCCATTTTGCTTTGTAAGATTCCTACGTTTTTCCCGCAACGCTGCTTGGAAAATGCTGCCCGTCCGCCGAATTACCGACAGAGTGGCGGATAAAAAGGAAAAAATGAATAAAGAATAAGCCTGCCCGACTCATTCAGGGAATTTTGAATAATGATCCACAGCCACGGATGAAATACAGATCACTTTCACTTCAAAATTCATTATTCCTTGCTCAATATTCGCTATTTAATTTTCGTTAATATGTTATCAAAAGTGATTTTCTAAGAACCTCATCCACTTTGTAAGCGTTACTCCAAAGTTAGGAACTCCACCTATTTTTGAACCTCTTCTCTTTTATATTTCCCTTCGGCAATGTCTTTAACCGTTAGAAAAGCAAGTTTGGTTATTTGTTGATAGAGTGCCTTATTCAGCGTTTCCGGTTTATCGGTTAATTCGTGGAGATGCTCATAACTGTTTGTTGTAACAAAATAAATTGCGGGAATTCCTTTTTCGTGAAAGGGACTTGCATCTGCGCCGCCGCCATTCCAGGTTGCATCAATCATCATTTTATCATTATTCGCGTCAATCTGTTTTGCAATTTGCCAAAGCTGCGGAGCGCTTTTCCCGTTACCGATTTGAATGCTGTCGCCATAACCAACGCAATCCATATTCATCATCGCAACAACTTGTTCTTGTTTAACCGGCAAGTGATTCGCCAAATATTTTGCGCCGTACAATCCTTGTTCTTCGCAGGTAAACAAAACAAAAATGATTGACCGCTTGTTTTCAATTCTTCCATCGGCAAAAGCATGTGCAATTTCCATTACTGCTGCTGAGCCAGACGCATTATCATTTGCGCCGGGGAAATAGACTTTCCCCCCTTGCCCGCCAACGTGATCTAAGTGAGCGCCGATAATAATATATTCGTTTTTAAGTTTATCATCTTTTCCATCAAGCAGTCCAACAATGTTCATTGTTCTTTTCTCTTTAGCGTAATCAGTTTTAACTTTTATCGTTACTTTGTTTTTAGTGGAAACAGTAACTGGTTGTTTTGTTGAATCAATTTTAGTCTGCAAATCTTTTAAAGTGAAGCCTGTTCCGTTTAATATCTCATCTGCAACGGGAATATCGATATGTAATTCTGGAAAATTAACGTTCTGTTCACCTGAACCGCTTATAACGCTGCCGATTGGAAGTTGTGGTTTTTCATCATTCGGGAATGAGACGAAAAGAATTCCTACCGCACCATGCTGAAACGCGACTCTTGCTTTTTCTCGCGGATTTCCGTTTTGCCATGCGTGTTTTTCAATATTCCATTTAGGTTGATATTTAAAAACCATCGCAACTTTTCCCTTTACATCAACAGATTTGTAATCGTCATAAAGAGAGTCAGATATTCCATATCCGCAAAAGACCACAGACGCGGTTGTATTTCCTGAACCTGAAAAGCCACGATAAATATAATCTTTCCCAATTTCACATTTCTTTTCCGAGCCGTCGGCGCGAATAACGGAAAACTCCTCTCCCGGTAAAATCTGGTTGTATTCTATATTTAAGTATTGAAAATAGTTCTCATCACCAAAAGGTTTTAATCCCGCTATCTCAAATTCCTCCGCTCCGTAACTTGCCGCCGCATTGTAATATTCACTTCCGGCAAGTCTGCCTTGCAGTTCGGGAGAAGCGAGAAATTCCACCCGCTTCATCAAACGTTCTTCTTTAATAAGAGTAATAGATTGTGCAAAAAATGTTTGAACAAAAAGAACCGGTAAAAGTAAGTACAATTTTTTCATAGGGGACTTTCGTTTTTTTTCTTTACGAAAATAGACAAGTTTGAGAGATTGAGAAAGCAAAATTAGACTTTGAGACCAAGTGATTTTGAGACTTTAAGACTGTGATATTCTCATTAAATTTCTAACTATTGATTTTATAACTCACGTTACGCAAAAGTGAGAAATTATATTGTAAATCGAAGCGAAGCTTCGATAAAACGCTTGTTTTTTACGAAGCTACCGCTTCGTATTACAAATTCTGCGTAAGGTGACTTTATAATATCGAATGATAGCAAACCTTTTACTTCTTCGGTCTGTACAGATGTGTGCTCGTTCCGAAAAATACTTCCGCAGCCTCCATTACCGTTTCGGATAGTGTTGGATGCGGATGAATGGTCAACGCTAAATCTCTGGCATTGGCGCCCATTTCAATTGCAAGCGTGGCTTCGGCAATAAGTTCACCGGCACCCGGACCGCAAATACCAACGCCGAGAATACGTTCTGTTTCCGGTTCAATTATTAATTTTGTCACACCGTCATTTCTATCAAGCGTTACTGCTCTGCCCGATGCAGCCCATGGAAATTTTGCGACTTCAACAATAATATTTTTTTCTTTAGCCTGGTTTTCAGTTAAACCAGCCCACGCAATTTCGGGATCGGTAAAGACTACGGCAGGAATTGCTTTCGGTTCAAATGCTACATTATGTCCCGCAATATGTTCAACAGCTACTCGCGCTTCGTGTGAAGCTTTATGCGCGAGCATTGGCTCTCCGGCAATATCGCCTATGGCATAAATGTTTGCATCATCGGTTTGTAGTTGTTGATTTACCACAATCCAGCCGCGTTGGTTAACTTTTACATTTGTGTTTTCAAGTCCAAGACCTTTTGTTTCCGGTCTTCTTCCGATTGACATTAAAACATAATCGTACACAATTTCGTTGATTGTTCCATCGGCGGATTGAATTTTCACTTTGATACCGTCTTCAACTTCCACCATTTCAAGAACTCTGGATTTGAGCATAATTTTATCAAAAGATTTTTCAATTCGCTTTGCAAGAAATTGTACTAAATCTCTATCAGCGCCGGGAAGAAGTCCATCCATCATTTCAACAACACTTACTTTTGTCCCAAGTGCGTTATAAACGGAACCAAGTTCAAGTCCGATATAACCACCACCTACAACCAGTAACGATTTAGGAATAACCGGCAAATCAAGTGCGGAAGTTGAGTTCAATAATCTTTTGCTTTGAATATTTAAAGAGGGAATTGTCGCAATAACCGAACCTGTTGCAATGATCGCTTTTTCAAATTTGAATTCTTCATTTGTTCCGTCAACTTTTTCAATCTTTAAAGTTGATGAATTAAGAAAACTTGCTCTTCCCTGGATGTAATTAATTTTTCTTTGTTTGGAAAGAACTCCCAAACCGCCGGTAAGTTTTGCAACAACTTTATTTTTGAATGTGCGAAGTCTGTCCAAATCAATTTTGGGTCCGCCGAAATCAATGCCCCAGGTTTTTGCTTCTTTCGCTTCGGTTAAAAGTTTTGCAATGTGCAACAACGCTTTTGAAGGAATGCATCCGCGGTAAAGACAAACGCCGCCTGGATTTTTTTCTAAATCAATTAACGTTACTTGCATACCTAAATCAGCGGCTGCAAACGCAGCAGCGTATCCGCCGGGACCGCCGCCAATAACTACAACACTTTTATTTTGTTCCATAAGTCTTTCGATTTTTCAATGATAAAAAATGGGACGCAGATTTATTAAGATTTTTTATGATCTGCGCTGATCATAACCAATCCTAAAAAATCAGCGTACTATTGCATTAAAAATTTAGACGGATTTTCGAGCGCCGTAACAATCCATCGTAAGAAACGGATTGCATCAGCGCCGTCTATCAGCCGGTGATCATACGAGAGCGATAAAGGCAGCATTAGACGTGGAATAAATTGCCCGTCTTTATAAACCGGTTCAAATGCACCACGCGAAACTCCGAGGATTGCAACCTCAGGCGAATTTACAATTGGCGTAAAATACGTTCCGCCTATTCCGCCGAGATTGGAAATCGTAAAACATCCGCCTTGCATTTCGTCCAAACCAATTTTTCGTTTGCGCGCTTTTTCGGCAAGTTCGTTCATATCTTTTGTAAGTTGAAAAAGATTTTTCTGATCAACATTTTTCAAAACAGGGACGATGAGTCCGTTCTCCGTATCAACCGCTACGCCGATATTTATATATTTTTTATAAACGATTGCTTTCTTCTCAATATCCACGCTTGCGTTGAACTGTGGGAATTCTTTTAATGCGGAAGAAATTATTTTCAATAAGAATGAAGTTACTGTCAGCTTGGTTCCTTCTTTCTCTGCAATAGTTGATAAACCTTTTCTTACTTTTTCCAAATCGGTGATGTCGGCTTTATCAAACTGCGTTACGTGTGGAATGGCTGACCAGGCGTAACTTAAATGATCGGCGGTTTTTGAACGGATGTTCGACATTTCTTTTCTTTCAACTTCTCCGAACTTGGAAAAATCAGGAAGTGGTTTCGCTTTAATTCCAACCTGTCCGGAAGCTGAGATTTGCTGTTCGTGTAATTTTTTGGAATAGGCTTTAACATCAGCCATACGAATTCTTCCGTCTGGTCCGCTGCCGGGAACTTGATTAATATCCACACCGATCTCACGCGCTAATCTTCTTACCGAAGGCGCTGCCGGCGCCGAATGTAAAGTTATCGCCGGTTGATTATCAATGATAACTGCTGTTGCAGAACCGCGAACAATTTCGATTGTCTCTTCTTTTTTCTCTTCAACTGATTCAGTTGGTTCAACTTTCTTTTCACTTTTAACTTGCGTTGGTTGCCTGGTAGAAACTTCAACACGCAAAACCACTTGTCCCACTTTAGCTTTCTTCCCTTCTTTCACTAAAAGTTCAATTACTTTTCCGTCAATAGTTGAAGGCACTTCGATAGTGGCTTTGTCTGTTTCGATTTCAAGAATGCCTTGCTCTTTTTGAATAACATCTCCGACAGAAACAAGTATTTTTAAAACATTAGCTGATTCAATATTCTCGCCTAATTCAGGAAGTTTAAATTCTGTAATGGTGGAAGGCTGCGTCTGCTGATTAGTTACCGCTTTCTTATTTTTTTTTGAAACAGTTTTCGATTCCGTTTGGATTGTCTTTGTACTTTGAGGTAGCGCTTCAATTTCTTCAACGCGAAGAATGACTTGACCTACTTTTATTTTTTCACCATCCTTTACAAAAACATCTTTGATCATTCCGCTCACGGTTGAAGGGACTTCGATGGTTGCTTTGTCGGTTTCAATCTCTAATACCGCTTGGTCAAGCTCAAGCACATCACCCGGAGCTACAAGTACTTTTAGTATAGAAGCCGATTCAATATTTTCTCCCAATTCGGGAAGGATAAATTCTTTCATAAAAAACACCTTGTTCTAAACTTTAATTAAGCAAATGATTTTTCTTTAATGGGATTTGGCGGATTGTGAGAAATACCAAGTATTCCGTCAATTGATAAATCTTCATCCAACAAAGACCAATGAATTCCATAACCGGAAAAAGATATCTCGAAATGTTCTCTTTCACTTTTTGAAGCATGTAAAAGTAATTCGGAAACGTTCTGAAGATTAAAACTATATTCCACATCATCAATTTTCAAAACCATCGTATCATCTTTGAATGTCAGGTTTTCGACTTTATGAAATTTACTCATCGTTTTTTCCTTTCTTGAAATTTATTCCATTCATCTTCAATTAATCGGAAATTTGTATAAATTATTTCTTTCACCAACCTTTTATCGCTTGAATTCATATTTGAAGAGAAAGCTTCGATTGCACTAAACTCTTCTACATCAAGCCAATATTTACATTCTTGTTCACCCTTTTTGGCATGAATGTGTATCGGTTCATTTCCTTCATTTGAATAGAAGAAAAATCTCCAACCGTTTATGTAAAGTACTGTTGGCAAATTACTCCTTACGAAATCATCGGATTTAATTTTTCCGGATTGATCTCTAATTCTTTAATCACTTTTTCAACTTGCGTCATTTTGAGTTTGCCTTCTTTTGCAAGTGCGAATAACGTTCCGATAACAATATAGCGCGCATCAACTTCAAAAAAGTCGCGGAGTTCGGGACGCGCTTCGCTTCTGCCGAATCCGTCTGTTCCAAGCGAGACAATTTGTTTTGGAAGCCATTTTGCAATTGAATCGGGAAGCGTTTTTACGTAATCGGATGAAGCAACGATTACACCTTCATCATTTGTAAAACATTGGGTGATGTAAGGAATTTTTTGTTCGGCAGTTGGGTGGAGTAAATTCCATCTTTCAACATTCAACGCATCGCGTCGCAATTCTTTATAACTCGTAACGCTCCAAACATCGGCGGAGACTTTGTATTTTTCTTCAAGAATCTTTTGAGCTTTCAATGCTTCGTTCACCATCGTGCCGCTGCCGAGCAAGTTTGCTTTTAATTTGTGCGATGAATTTTCGGATTCTTTCAATTTGTACATTCCTTTAAGAATTCCTTCTTTGGAACCTTCCGGCATCGCTGGCATTGCATAATTTTCATTCATTACGGTGATGTAATAAAATATTTTTTCTTGCTCTTCGTACATTCTTCTAATTCCGTCGCGGATAATTACCGCAAGCTCAAATGCAAATGCGGGATCGTAGGTAACCAAATTAGGAACAGGATACGCAAGCAAATGCGAGTTGCCGTCTTGATGCTGCAAGCCTTCACCATTGAGAGTAGTTCTTCCGGCAGTTCCGCCGACGAGAAATCCTTTTACGCTCATATCAGCGCCAGCCCAAATGAGATCACCGATTCTTTGGAAACCGAACATTGAATAATAAACGAAAAACGGAATCGTGTTCACACCGTGCGAAGCGTAAGCGGTTCCAGCCGCTATAAATGAGGACATTCCGCCTGCTTCGTTAATTCCTTCTTCAAAAATCTGTCCGTTCTGCGCTTCTTTATAGAATAAAAGACTGTCTTTATCAACCGGTTCATAAAGCTGACCAACGTGAGAGTAAATTCCAACCTGTCTGAACAACGCTTCCATTCCAAACGTGCGGGCTTCATCGGGAACGATGGGAACAATTAGTTTGCCGAGTTCTTTATCGCGTAAAAGTTTCGCAAGAATTCTTACAAAAACCATAGTTGAAGAAACTACTTTGCCGTCGGTACCTTTATAAAATTCTTCAAAGAGTTCTTCCGAAGGTGTTTTTAAAGGAGCGATATCAGTTCTTCGTGAAGGAGCAAATCCACCGAGCGCGGTTCTTCTCTCTTTTAAATATTTTAATTCGTGGCTGTCTTCATCGGGTTTGTAGAACGGCGCTTTTGCGACTTCATCATCGGAAATAGGAATACCGAAACGCGATCTAAATTCTTTTAACTCATCTTCATTTAATTTTTTCTGCTGATGGGTGATATTTTTCCCCTCGCCGGCTTCACCTAACCCGTAACCTTTGATGGTGTGTGCAAGGATTACCGTAGGCTGTCCTTTATGCTCTGTTGCTGATTTGAAAGCTGCATAAACTTTTTCGGGATCGTGTCCGCCGCGTTTTAGTTTCCGTAATTGTTCATCGGAAAGATGGCTGACCATTTCAAGTAACTCAGGATCGGCGCCAAAGAAATCCTGGCGGAAATAAGCGCCCGATTCGACTGAATATTTTTGATATTGACCGTCAACAACATCCATCATTCGTTTTACAAGTTTGCCGTGTTTATCTTTAGCAATGATCGGTTCCCAATCGCTTCCCCAAAGGACTTTAATAACATTCCAGCCTGCGCCGCGAAAAGCAGCTTCAAGTTCTTGAACAATTTTTCCATTGCCGCGTACAGGTCCATCAAGCCGTTGCAAATTACAATTGATAACAAAAGTTAAATTATCAAGTTTTTCGCGCGATGCCAGAGTAATTGCGCCAAGAGATTCCGGTTCATCGGTTTCACCATCGCCAAGAAAAGCGTAAACTCTTCCGGTGTTTTTCTTTAATCCGCGGTCTTCTAAATATCGGTTAAAATAAGCTTGATAAATCGCCATAATTGGACCGAGTCCCATAGAGACAGTTGGGAATTCCCAAAAGTTTGGCATCAGCCATGGATGCGGATAAGAAGAAAGTCCACCGTTAGGTTTTAATTCTCTTCTAAAATTTTCTAACTGTTCAACGGAAAGTCTTCCTTCGAGATAAGCGCGCGCATAAATTCCGGGAGAAGCATGCCCCTGGAAGAAAATTTGGTCGCCGTCGTAATCCTCTCCTTTTCCTTTAAAGAAATGATTGAATCCAACTTCATACAATGTTGCCGCCGAAGCGTACGTTGAAATATGTCCGCCAACTCCAGCATCGCCTTTATTTGCACGTACAACCATAGCCATCGCATTCCAACGGATCAAACTTTTTATTCTTCTTTCAATTTCTCTATCGCCGGGATACGGCGGTTGTTTTTCTCGCGGAATAGAATTGATATAAGGAGTGTTAGCGGTAAAAGGGAGTTCAACTCCGGCTTTTTGCGCCCGGATCTGCAACTGTTGCAGGATTTCAATTACTCTTTTGGGTCCGCCGTGCTGAAGCACGTAATCCAGCGAGTACATCCATTCTTGATTTTCTAATTCTTCAATTGATTTTTGATTTACTTTTTCGTCTGACATTTCCAAAGCCTTCGGGTAATAATAAAAAGAAACGCTCACTCACTTATAATAACACAACAAAAAGGAATTTTGTTCACTTAAAGTTGTCCGGGAGAGAGGATTTTCATAAAAACGATACCAATTTAAAAATTTTGGGGTATAAAAACAATTTGAGTTGGGAGGTGAAAGCGGAAATTACTCTACTGTTTGAATATCGAATAGTGAACACCCGCCAGAGGCGGGCAGACGGGGAATGCTGAATGACGAAGTTTTGAACTTCGATATTCTAAATTCCTTGTTCGATATTCATTATTTTTTGGTAGTCATAGTTTTCCGGGTTAGGGATTGAACTGGTACTGAACATCATATCCAACTATATAGCCGACGATACTCCCAGTTATTGAACCCGTCATTATCCCGAGAACGAAACCGCCAAGTTCTTGACTCTCTCTATTTTCGGGATGCCCTCCCGCTTGTTCAGTTATATTTTTCCCAATTAAGTATCCAAGAATCCCAAGTGAAGCAAAACCAATTTTCATTCCCGGGAAAATGCCCTTCCATCTGCTGGTATAACTTACAGTTCTTACTTTGTCAATTGGGAATGAGTCTATCTTTAAAAGTCTTCTTACTTCAGTAAAATTAATTGAATCACGAGTTGTTAAAACATTCTCAGCATTAAATTCTTCTCCATTTTTTAGAATTATTTTAGCTGATTGATTATTATTTCCTGCAAAATTAATTGCGGATAAATCGAAAAGAATAAATTTTTGCGGGCGTTTATTCTCGAATGTTGAATAACAGACAACCAAGTTATTTTTAACAACCACACCTTTGTCAGCGGTAAAACAACTATCGTTGGTTAAAATAACTTTCGCTTCTCTGTCTTTAAAGGTATCATTGAATTCTTCATAAAACTTCTCTTTGGTGGGGAAGTCGGTTACTTTGTAAGTTGAAGAACAACCCGTGAAAAAAATCAAAATGAAAGCACCGACTAAATAAATCTTTTTCATATTCTATTACCCGTTAATGAACAAAATAATTAATCCTTTAAATACTTCTCATACCAATGCTTTCTTAACGCGGCTACTTCATTCCGGTGATTCTTTAAGTAATGAGTACCTTGCTCAAGAACAACCAGGCGGTAGTTAATTTCATTTTCAGATAGCTTTTTTGCCATTTCTATCGATTGCAGAGGAGAGATTATATCATCTCCGCCGCCATGGATGAGCAAATAATTTGTCTCTTTGGCAAGTTTGTCTGCATGTTCAACGGCGCAGCGGTTAAACATTTCAGCTTCAAATATTTCTTTCGGGAAAGCATGTTTGAATAATTCTGTCATTGACGGAGTATTTTTTGCCGGCATTCTAACATCCGAAATTGCCCCGACAAACACCGCGCATTTGAAATTATAATTTTTTTGAAGAATGAGGTAGGTCATCAAACCACCGCGGCTCCAGCCTTCAATGCCCCATTTTGTAGTATCGGCAAAAGGAAGTTCGTCTGCTAACGGAATCAAATTAAGAACATCGTTTACGTCTTCACCGCCAATCCGATCTTCTCCTTCAAGACTTCCGCGGTACATCGAAGCAAAAACAACGTAACCCCAACCTGCAAGCTGTCCGAACATGCCGCGCGCTGCAAATGAATCAATCATTCCTTTTGCGCCGGCGCCGCCCCTGTTCCAAATGATGCAGGGAAATTTTTCATTTTCTTTTTGCTGCTTTGGATAAGCTAAGTAACCTTCAATTCGCAAGCCATCGGAGAGATAAATAATTTTTTCAACAACAGCTTTTTCGCGTGCATCAATTCCCCAACCGCTTGCAATCATTTTTTCTTGCTGTGGTGTAAGAGGAATTTCCGATCGTTCAATTATTCGTGAAGTCATAAGATCAATAAAGTTTATTAAAGATTACCGGTTAATTTATGAAAAAACAAAATGTGATGAGATAAAAATCGCAATCAATGGAATTTATTTCTATAGCAGAACGCAGCCAATCTTTAAATTCCTGAGAACTTCAGCATTTTTTATGAGTTGAACGGATGTAGAAAATTCCTTTTAAATTCTTAATTTAGAATGGATCAAATTCTGAGAAATGAGATACAGATACTGTAACGCTTCCCGAACAATTTAACTGAAAGTATGATATGAAATTAAATCTTGGCTGTGGAAACGATCTAAAAGAAGGTTACATTAACCTTGATATTGTTGATTACGGCGGCAATCAGCTGCACGATATAAATACGTTCCCTTATCCTTTTGGAGATAACACCTTCGATGAAGTTTTTGCCTCGCACGTTTTGGAACATCTCGATAGTTTCCATAAAACAGTAACGGAGTTGTACAGAATTATAAAACCTAACGGTTTGCTCATCGTGTTTGTCCCGTTTTTTCTTAATACAAAATATTTCGGCGAGCCGGATCATAAAATTCCCTTCTCGATCCGTTCGTTTGATAATTATGAATTTATCGGTAACCGCCAATTAAAGTTTTACGAGAAATGGAAACTGAATCACCGGACGAACTACGAAGGAAAAGCATCGTTTGAAGTTTTGGAAAAGAGATTTATAACTTCTCATTTCGCCCCGTTAAAGTGGTTTGATCCTATTCTGAATCTTGAGCCGGTAATGTACGAACGGCTATTCGCCGGAATATTCTCGCCGGAAGAAGTTTACTTTAAGTTGAGAGTTGTAAAGAATTAAGTAGTTCGCAAAAATAGTTTACGCAAAATGACAAGAATATTTTTGGATTAAAGTAAAGACGTGGCATGCCCCGTCTTTACTGAACAAACCTTTGGATTTGCCAGATTATAGATTAGGTTAAAATTATTCCATATCGTAAATGAGCGGTTTTTCATTTCTTTCGCTTATTTTTGATCTCAATAGTCTATTCATTATTAAATTGGTGCGGAACAAATCATGAAAAAACAAAATCCGGTTAAAGGAAAAACTACCGATCGAAAGAAAATCTATTATGCAATCGGGGCGATAGCTCTTATCGCTGTTTATGTGATAGCTTTTATAATTCCCACCAATACCGACCAAGCAACTGAAGAAACCGAGTATAAATTTATGAAAGAGGGAAGTTTAACTTTTACCGACAGCCTCAACCATCTGATAACAAAAATTGATCTCGAAATCTCCAGCAGCGATTATGATACACAGCTTGGATTAATGTTTAGAAGATCAATGGAGATGAACCAGGGAATGTTATTCATTTTCCCCGAAGAGGAGATTCGATCTTTTTGGATGAGGAACACTTACATTTCACTTGATATGATCTTTGTGAATGCAGATAAAAAAATTGTTACCATTCACAAGAACACAAAAACTTTGTCGGATCAATCTTACGCTTCTACCGAACCGGCGCAATACGTTGTTGAAGTTTGTGCGGGATTCTCGGACAAGTATTCGATAAAAACCGGTGATAAGATAAATTGGTAACTGATTAAATACGACACGGAGATAATAATATGTTCATCGAAAATATAATAACGCTCTTTAATAGAGATCTTAACCGATTAAAATCTGAAATTGAATTATATAAGAATGAAAAAAATATTTGGCTCATAGAAAAAAATATAGCGAATTCTGCCGGTAATCTTTGTTTACATCTTATCGGAAATCTTAATTGGTTCATTGGCGCGGAGCTTGGCAAAACAAATTATGTTAGGCACAGAGAACTTGAGTTTTCCACTAAAGATATTCCCCAAACCGAATTGATAAAAAAGATTGATGAAACAATTATTGTTGTTGAAAATTCCTTACGCGGCTTAACTGATGAAGAATTAAAAAAAGAATACCCTCTTTTAGTTTTTGATAAAAAAACTTCAACAGAATATTTTTTACTTCATCTTACAACGCATTTAGCTTACCACCTGGGACAAATAAATTACCACCGGCGGTTATTGGATTTGTAACAAAATAAATTTAAAATGATAGAAAAATATTTGCCGCGGACGATAAGGATTTTAGTATTCCTATTGTTTTTGGTTTCAGGCATCGCCAAAATGTTTCCCCTTTGGGCTTTTGAAAAACAATTGGTTGATCTTGGTTTAGCAACATGGTGCAGCGCCCCTTATTTTGTAAGAATGCTTATCGCTTTGGAAATAGCGATCGGCATAACCATCCTTCAAAAACATCATCTCAAAAAAATTGTTATCCCAACCGCTATCTTTCTTCTAATTATATTCAGCATTCATCTGGCGATTGAAATGTACAGACACGGCGCTTTGAATGGGAACTGCGGATGCTTCGGGCAGTTGATCGATATGTCGCCTTTAGCGGCTTTTATCAAAAATATGATCATGTTAGGGCTGCTTATTTATTTATACCGCATTATTCCGGCGGAGGAAAAGGGCAAACAGAAATCTATCTGCCTTATTCTCATCCTTTTTTCATCTCTCTTATTCATGTTTATTCTTTTCCCATTCTCTCCTTGCCGGCAGAAGATCAATCTGGAAGAAACTGTAATCAAGGTTGATTCTGCACAAAGCAAACAACCATCTTCGGCATCGCCTAAAGCTGCTGATGATATTGGGAAAAAGACAACTCAAAATAAGTCTGTGGTGTCCGAACCGAAAAAGGTAAGTTCAAGATTTGCAGAATACTCAACTTTCGGAAACAAACAGGTAAATCTTGACGAAGGGAAGAAAATTATTTGTCTCTTTGCCGCCGGATGTGACCACTGCAGAGAAGCCGCAAAAGAAATTTATTCCTTATCTAAAAAAGATAATTTCCCGGAAGTCTATATTTTATTTATGGATGAGGAGACTAATTTGATCTCCGATTTTTTTAAAGAAACCGGAGGGACATTCCCGTATCGAGTCGTTGATGTCTCGAAGTTCTGGCAGGCAATGGGGGAGAGTGGTAATACTCCCGGTGTATTCTTTTTATGGAATGGTAATATCATCAAATTCTATGAGGGGGCTGGAAATAATAAATTTAGCCCGGAAGGTCTTAAAAAGGCATCTGAATCCAGGGATAATTAAAAACTGCTAATGAACCGCAGTTCCTGTTCCTTGGTGAAAATCTTTATAGTACTTCGTAAAAGAATTTTGTTACACGAAGTCTCCCGGAGGAGAAACGAAGCGAATATACACTTTCAACTTCGATGCATTTGTGTCATTTTTAATACCTGTTATAAGAGGTTCACCTTACGCACGATATTTAACAGATGATCAAAAGGGTGCTAAATTATAACACAGAATAATATTCTCATAGGCGTCAACTTAACGACTACGTTTTTCAATTCTAATTGGTACAATTGATTTGTTATTTAAAAAAAATAAAGGTTTTATATGTCATCCCTAACGTGGACAAGCCAGAACCAATTTATCACATTAGAATGATTGAATGGCTGTATGGTTGAATGAAAAACATCCATCCATTCATTTTCATTCAGTCATTCTATCGCTTTATTTACCATGTTACTATTCTGCCCAATATTACGCGAACTTTACTGATAAGGTACTACGTTTTTCCCAAGACCCTGCTTGTGAAAAAAGCTAAAGGAAATAATGAATATCGAAAAAGGAATTTCGAATGATGAAGTTGAACAGCTTATTGCTTTAACTTCGAAATTCATTATTTCTTGTTCATTATTCGTTATTCAATTATCGTTAACATGTTAGCGCTAACAAGAATCTAAGAGCCTAAAGGGATTTTCTTTGCTTTTTTATTCGTTTCTCAATAATTATGTTATCCCTTCGGGATTAATTTTTCTCAATCCCGAAAGGATGAAATTATTATGATAACACCTGAGAAGAGCAGAACTAAATGCCGAAGGCATGACATTATTAAAATGCTTAATCAATCGAACAATTAAACAATTAACTGTGAATCAAAACAGAAATTGATATTTTTAGGTTGACACCTATTAGAATACTATTCTGTGTGCCGCGTGTAATATAAAGATGACTTTTTGCCTCATGTAAGGGAAGAAGAAGCGCCGTGGCGATGATATCCACGAGATTCATCTTAGGCAGAACCTCAATCGTAAACGGATTAAAAAAATCAAGTAAGATTACGATCGCGAACAAGATAAAGCGTTTGCACGTATCTTGCTTATTTCCTTATTATTTCGATTCACTCACAAAGCTTCGCTAAAAATTTGTGATATAATTTCCTGAAAAAGTTAATTTCTGTTAAGTGTAATTGTAAAAGTGGTTTTTTCTTCTTCACCGGAAACGAATGAAATTTTTCCTTTGAGGTATTGTTCAACTAAAAGTTTAACGCTGTAAGTTCCGATGCCCCTTCCTTTAGACGCTTTTGTGCTAAAGGAACGTTGGAACATTTGTAATTGGACGCTCATCGGCATTACGCTATTATTCCATACATGAATAAAAATTTCTTTTTCGGAAACTGCTGCACTTACTTTTACTTCATCTCCCTCTTTTGAGGCTTCCAACGCATTTTTAATTAAATTTCCGATTGAGCGGACAAGCAGCGTTTCATCTGATTGAAAAGTAATATCGTTTTCCATTAAAGTGGTAGTAATATTTTTATTTTTCGCAACATCGTGCCCCTTATACAAAACTCCGGCAGCATTTAAAATTTTGTTAAGGGAAAGGGGTTTGATTTCTGGTGTTAACAAACCGGATTCAGCGCTTAGTAGTTGGCGCTGTGCTTGGATTTCACTGATAAGTTGAGAAGAAACTTTTGGAAGCGTATCGGATATTTCAATTAATTCGTCTCCTTCAGATTCAGGAAGCAAACTGATTAATCCATCCAGAGCGCCGGCAGTATTTAGTACATCATGGAAGAAAATTCTTTCTAACGCGTACCGTCTTTTTTCACCGGCGATATCTTTAATCGTAAAGAGCGTGAACGGCTTCCCCTCAATATTAATAACGGAAGTGTGAACGCGAAGGTCAAGGGACTCTTCAACTTTATCTTTATTCCTCGTTATTCGACATTCTTCGATAGTTGCTTCTTTCGTGTTATTAGTCCGAACTATGGCTTTCACCGCCCCGCATTCCTTACAAAATTTTGATGTTCCGCACCCGGCAGGCATCTCATGCGCATGAATGCAGTCAATTGCCTCACCCGGTCTCATTCCATAAACGCATGGTCTTAGTTCTTCGGGGACATATTCAACAGCTTTCGAATTAAAGGCTACAAGCTGCCGGTTTTGGTTTAGGATTAAAGCTAAATCAGGAAATCCTTCCAACAACTCCAACACGGTAGGATTCCTTTCGATAATTTGTCTTTCAAGCAAAATATTTTCTTCCGTTGTACGAAGAGGGGAAGCAAAATAGCTTTCTACGGTTTCTGTACTCATTATTTACTTCAGTTTATAAATTTAAAAGTCATCGGTCATTAGTATTTTTCTTGTTCATTCCTAATTCGTAATTCCTAATTCCTAATTTTTTCCAACTATTTCAGCAAGAGGAGTTTCTTACCACTGCTAAAATTGCCTGCCTTTAAAATATAGAAATAAATACCGCTTGTCAAATTAGTGCCGTTGAGCTTTACTTGATGCATCCCGGCTTCGTTTTCTTCGTTCATCAATATGGCAACTTCCTTGCCGAGCACATCAAATATTTTTAGCGAAACGAATCCTTTAATCGGTACCCGGTAGGAAATTATTGTTTCGGGATTAAATGGATTTGGGTAGTTTTGATAAAGCTCGAATTTATCCGCCGGTACTATTTCATCTTCAATTCCTACAGCTACCGAGGAATTCTTCAAAATAAAATTATTCGGGTCAAATTGCACTGCACTTACAATGCCGCTAACTTCAAATAAAAATGATTGTGAAAGTTGATCACTAAAAACAGTGATCAATGTATCGCCGGCTGAAGTTTTAATGTTGATCTGTACCGGCATAGTGAAAAAAGAGGGAGTGCTGTTTTTCAATTGATTGATCGAGATATTGAGTGAAGAAGTTCCGTTTCCGGTAGGAACGGCATTCCACTTTACTGTATACGTAGGGAAATTCTCTCCGTAAATCCATTCCTTGAAAAAATAATCGAGCGAAGAACCGTAGACACTTTCAGCAACACCTTGAAAATCTTCCGTTGTTGCAACATTATAAGCATACCTCGGATCATCTAAATAATTCCTCAAAATCGTAAAAAATTTCTCATCCCCCACAAGTCCTCTCAGCATATGAAGGACAATTCCCCCTTTTTCATAGGAACGGTTTCCGTCAAATATTTCATCTACGCTGCTGATATTTTTTACATAGATAGATCCTTTAGCTAATTTTGCTCTTCCCATACTGGAAGAAGTGTAAGCATCGTAGGCAAATTTCCCATTTACCGCTTCAACATAAACAGCCTCGCAAAAAGTGGCGAAGCCTTCATTCAGCCAAATGTTTTGCCAATCTTTACAGGTAACTTTATCGCCAAACCATTGATGTGCAAGTTCGTGAGAAATAAGATCAATGGAAAAATTTCCGCCGCCGATCGAAGTAACCGTTTGATGTTCCATTCCGCCGCCCCAGCCGAATTGTGCGTGTCCATATTTTTCTTTGATGTATGGGTACAAACCGAATTTATCCGAAAAGACTTGAAGCATGTTTGTCGTTTGACCAAGATTCGTTTTGTTTTGGTTTAGGTACTCAGGATAAATATAATGGATCACAGACATGGAATCTTTCTTCGAGTAATTGAAATACTGCTGGTATTCGTCATAATTCGAAATTGCCATTGAGATTAAATATTGTGCAATCGGATAACGTTCTTCCCACTTCCAGGTTTTTGTACCGTCTCCATTGTTTATAACCCCGGTTAATTTACCGTTCGAAATTGCTTTTAAAGATGAGTCGCATCGAATCCAAATATCAGCGGAATCTGCTTTATCTGCCGGTGTATCTTTGCATGGCCACCAGTCGCTTGCCCCATATGGCTCGCTTAACGTGGCGATGATAGGAAAGCCGTTATGGTAACTAGTTTGATAACTGCCAAAACCGCTTGAACCCGGAGCGCCGTGATAATAAACATTGAACGAAAATATTTCATTTAAAAAATAAGATTTATCTAGTTGAACTGTAATGATATTACTTAAATGTTGAAATGAAACTTTGCTGCCGGCAAGAAAGATAGAATCAACCGTCAGCGTGTTTTGAAGATCAAGTTTGACCGACGTGAGATTGTTCATAAGACTTTTAGCTGCAACAGTAACTTCACCGGAAATAAATTTTGGAGTGTGCGTAACGAATACATTCAATTTATAATATTGAACATCAAAATTTGGATCGCCCGGGTAAGTTACTTTTGAAAGGTTCAACTTTCTTTCGAACGCTTTCCTTTCAGATTGAATAAGTTCACTTCTTGCATCCTGCGCAAACGATATTGCGGTTAAAAGTAGAAAAGAAAAGAGCAAGAACGTTTTCATAATTTCCTCATGACATTATTAAAGTACATTTATATAAAATTTTTCTTAAATAGTTATAGAATCAAACTTAACTGACATACCAATTTGATATTGTAACAAATCGGTTTTTGATCTTGATGGAAACAGTGTTATGGTTCCATCCGAATTACCAATTATCGAGCCTTTTGTAAGGTATTCAGCTTCTGTTCCCTTTAAATAGCGGACTTTGAAATCAAGAAATATTGTTTGCAAATCTGATGGGTCATTTGGGTTGTGTTCATAGACTTTAACCATAAGTCCTCCACCGAATCCAAAGCTCCATGCAAAATCGCTTATGTTTGTTGAACTTGAAATCTCTCTATCTTCGCATTCATCGGTTACTGTTGATTGGGTAAAAAGAAAATTCCCGCCGAACAACAGATCGAAATACGGTCTTATTGATTCCCCGTTTGTAGTCAATTGAAAAAGAACGTGAAAATTAATCAGTTGATTTAACCTGCTTAACTTAACCGTTACACCGCTTAAAGGGACATCTAAATTTTCGCCGCCGTATGCGATATAACCTAAATCCAAACCGAATCCAAAAGGCGTATTACCATTCTCAAAATAGTAAATCCCTTCTCCGCCTAACCCAATACCGGAATTTCTCACGTTTTTGCTAAACTCATTTTGAGGAACTGCAAGGATAAGGTTGAGTCCGAAATTTTGCGCAGAAAAAGTTTTTTGTGCAAAAAGCAGAATGAAGATGAGTGCAACCAGCCATGTTGTTTTCATATTCATTTTCCTCCTTAACTTTTCAGTACTTAATTTCATAAAAATTACTTAGTTTCCTTACGTTCTAATATGAAAAACACAAACTCAATGCCGGAAGCAAAAATAAGGAAAATTAACCTTGGGTGAAATAATATTTTGGACGCTCGTTAGGATAATGATTATCATTCCGACCATCTATATTATGCGAAATTATCTTGATTATTCCGTCTGGTGGAGCGCTTCCTTTTTATTGATGTATGGAGTGGTGCTGCATCCTGCTATTGTGCAGTTCAGATATTTCTTGGAAAAGAACAAAGATGTTCTGGAATCAAGTCTCTGCTCAAGCTGCGAACATTTTGATAAAAGCGCTGTGCTTTGTATGAAACACGATGAACATCCGACAGAAAATTATTTGCCCTGCGATGGAATTGACTGGTCGCCCAAAAGCAAGGGAAACGGGGTTGAAAATATTTCGGAATAGTAGAGAGGATGTTTTAAGTCGTGAGTAAAAAGTGGAAAGTGGAAAGGAGAAAGTGGACACTGTCATGTTTCTACAATTTGGAGTGAATAATTTTCCCCCAATGCTCTGAAACCAAAAAAAGAATCAGGCATCACACTTACCAAGTAAAACAAAAAAAAGGAAAATAAAATGAGCGCTTTATTAGTAGAAGGAACAGACAGTAACTTTGATGCAGAAGTCTTAAAATCAGATTTGCCGGTATTAGTAGATTTTTGGGCACCCTGGTGTGGACCTTGCAGAATGGTCGGTCCAATCGTTGAACAATTAGCCACGGAGCTTCAAGGCAAGTTAAAAGTTGTAAAAGTAAACACTGACGAAAATCAATCAATTGCCGTTCGTTATGGAATTAGAAGTATCCCGACTCTCGGCATTTTCAAAGATGGAAAAGTTGTTGATTCAGTTATCGGTGCTGTTCCAAAACAATACTTACAAGAAAAAGTTCAACCGTTTTTATCGGTTAATTAATTGTGTAAAGCCGGATAGGCTCTTAGAGAACCGTTTGTAATTACATGTACGTTAATTGAATAGAGAATAATGAGCAAGGAATAATGAATGTCGAAGTGAATGCAAGTCGTATTATAACTTCATCATTCAAAATTCCTTGTTTGATATTCATTGTGCATTTTTCCCTTCCCGTCGGTTTCTCTGCCGGCAATATAGCGGGCAGGTAGTTTTTTCTTGAGCAAAGTTTTGTGAAAGATGTAGTTCCTTTTTCATCCTTTAGAACTATTGATTCACTTTATCTCCGTTTGTAGTTTATAATTGAATTTGAAGTTTAAACTTCAAAAAAGATATTAATACAATAATAAAGGAGAACAAAAATGAAAGGCAATGAAAAATTACTAACAGTATTGAATTCGCTCTTGGCAGATGAACTTACTGCTATAAACCAGTACATGGTACATTCTGAAATGTGCGAAAACTGGGGTTACAATAAACTTCACTTGGATATCAGGAAACAGGCAATGGATGAGATGCGCCATGCCGAATGGCTTATCGAACGAATCATTTTTTTCGATAGCGCTCCAACAGTATCTAAACTCAATACAATAAAAATCGGGAAAACTGTTTCAGAAATGATCGGGAATGACAATAACGATGAGCTTGACGCTATTCGCTCTTATAATGATGCAATCAAACTTGCTCGCCAGGTTGATGACCAAGGCACAGTTGACCTGCTGACCATGATTCTTAAAATGGAAGAAGGACACGTTGATTGGGCAGAAATACAGCGCGCGCAAATTGACCAAATGGGAATTGAAAATTATCTAGCTAATCAATCAAAAGGCGTGACAACCTGATTTTGCAAGGTGATTTCAAGATCAATAGACAGTTGCAATAAAAAAATAATAACAGGACAGAGTCAAGAAATGCTATAATGATTTTTCTTTTAGAAAAATATTATGGATTGAAGAGACACGTTAAGTCATAAAATTAAAGGTACGTAAAATGAAAAATCTATCATCAAGCACAATCACCACAGAAGATGGAACAGTAATTTACTTCAAGGATTGGGGCTCGGGACAACCGGTCGTATTCTGTCACGGCTGGCCGCTCAATTCTGATGCATGGGAAAGCCAGATGGTGCACTTAGCCTCTAACGGATATCGCTGCATCGCTCATGATCGCCGTGGGCACGGTCGTTCGAGTCAACCCTGGAACGGTAACGATATGGAGACTTATGCCGATGATCTTTCGGAACTCATCGAAACACTCGACCTAAACGGAATCACCATGATAGGTCACTCAACCGGTGGCGGAGAAGTTGCCCGGTACATCGGGCGCCATGGCACTAAGCGTGTTGCCAAAACAGTTTTGATGGGATCAGTAACGCCACTCATGCTTAAAACTGATGCCAATCCTGGTGGCTTGCCGATAAAAATATTCGATGACATCCGTGCAGGTGTCACCGCCGATCGTTCACAGTTCTTCAAAGACCTCACGACGCCATTCTACGGTGCTAATAGACCGGGCACGAAAGTCAGTCAAGGTGTCCGTGATGCGTTCTGGTTTCAGGGTATGCAAGGCGGTCTTAAGAATGAACTCGACAGCATCAAGGCGTTTTCCGAGACGGATTTCACTGAGGACCTAAAAAAATTCGATGTGCCAACTCTAATCATTCACGGCGATGATGATCAGATCGTACCAATCGGCGCTTCGGCTCACGCATCGGTAAAACTCATTAAGAACGCGACTCTGAAAATTTACCCTGGTGGTCCGCATGGACTGGCAGACACGCATAAAGACAAGCTCAATGCCGACTTACTGGAATTCCTTAAATCATGATCTTGCTTTGTTGGTGTCGTTAACAAACAGAAAAACGTCGGTGATTATATGATAATTAAAAAATAATTATTAGCTAAGGAGTTATATAGAATGAACAACGAACAAAACATTCTTTTTAAGTTGATGGGCGCCTGCATTATTTTCATAATTGTGTTTGCCCCTTCAGTCGCTTTTACACAGCAAGGGAAAATCATTTCAAGTTATGGTCCGACTAATCAGATTGAAACTTTCGATCAAATTAAAACAGCGCGTATGGCTGTGAAATCCGAGCGCGCAAAACAACATTTGGAAATGCTAAACTCACGTTATGATCTTTCTAAGAAGACTACGGTTGAACTTATCATGTCTGGAGGAAAACCTATTCCAATAGGACCGACAGCCAACCTTCGCGGAGTAACATGGGAACAGCTAAATAAAATGACTCCGGAACAAATCAAAGAGAAGGGAATTTTTCCATACAAACCCTTACCGTTTCCTGATCATGCGGAAGGAGGAATGCTCTTCCCGGTGATGATCACAAAACTTCTCCCACGATTAGTTCGCTTTGATTTGGATTTTGATCTACCCGAACATATTCTTCCTGATCCGGCTCCGGCAATATACCTGACAACCCGTCCAGACCTTGGTGATGTAGCAAAAGGACGGCTGATCACAATAGACAATTACTATGAAATTTTTAACGGAATTCTAAATCCAAAACAACTTGAAGGTTTACGCCTACTGGTTACCCAATTTCCCCAACAACAATTTAACGCTACGGAAGACAGACGAACAGACAATCACGATGGTATGTTGGGCGTAACATGTTTTGATTGTCATGCTAACGGTCATAGCAATGGAGCAACCCATCTTGTTGGAGATATCCGACCGCAAGAATTTAGACATCGTATTGAAACGCCAACGCTGCGGGGAGTCAATATCCAACGCTTGTTCGGTTCGCAGCGTGCTATGAAGACGGTAGAGGATTTCACTGAGTTTGAACAGCGCGCTGCATATTTTGATGGAGACCATGTTATGGCTGCTAAAAAAGGTGTGAACGTTTTGGAAAGGGGTTCGCAGGTGCATTTCATGGCGGAATTTATGGCGATCCTTGATTTTCCTCCGGCGCCGAAACTAAATATTTACGGCAAACTTGATCAGACCAAAGCTACTCCAAGTGAACTACGCGGTGAAGCGCTTTTTAACGGCAAGGCTCAATGCGCATCCTGTCATCCCGCACCTTATTATACAGACAATAGTATGCATGATCTGAAGGCTGAACGTTTTTATAAACAGGAACTGGCGAATGGAATGATGATGGCGCACGATGGGAACATTAAAACATTCCCGTTGAGAGGAATCAAGGACTCTCCACCATACTTGCACGATGGAAGGTGTTTCACTCTTGAGGATATTGTGGAGTATTTCAATCTGATTCAACAACTCGATTTGAAATCCGAGGAGAAAAAAGATCTGGTTGTTTTCATGCGAGCTTTATAGAAAAAGATATGGTTCTACCGTTAATAGTGTGAAAATGATAAATTAGGATATGGAAACAAAAGAATTATTTACGCGTTTATTACATCTCCCGGAAGAATGGGAAGTCTATGAAGTCAACGATGAAGTACTTCAGCAAA
>Ga0210009_1001019_pt1 | contig 26560 bp, 20 predicted proteins | sample CryGeyCG2114_065_FD_185457 | JGI IMG/M metagenome (GOLD analysis project Ga0210009, IMG submission 185457) | Groundwater microbial communities from aquifer - Crystal Geyser CG12_big_fil_rev_8/21/14_0.65 (SPAdes) (version 2) | ecosystem: Environmental > Aquatic > Deep subsurface > Groundwater ... | reverse complement strand
GCTTTGTCTCTCAATCCAAGTCTTTCTTCCACGTTTGGCGTTTGTAATAACTTATCTATTTCTTCAAACGAAAGCACGGTTGGAAGTTTTCGCTCAGTAATTCTTGTGGAAAGAATTTCAGCAGGGTCTTTCGCAATATATTCTTGAGATGAAAGGTATTTAAAAAATCCTTTTACTGAAGATAAATATCTTGCGGTGGTAGATGAGCTAATTCCTAAATCGCGCATAATTTCAAAATATTTTGAAATTAATTTGGTAGTAATAGTATTTAAATCAGAATATTTTTCCTCTTCAATAAAAGAAAGGAATTTTTTAAGGTCAGAAAAATATGATATAACGGATTGTTCAGATAAATTTTTTTCCAATTTTAAATAAGCCAAATATTCCTGCAGAAATTGATTTAGCTCATTACTAATCATTTGTACTCTTGTTCTCCAATTCGTCCTGATTAGGATAACGAATTCTTTTATGGTGCTGACTAATTAAAATCCCATTAAATGACTCTTTAATTAAATGTATATCTTTAAAAGTAAGAGGTGAATCTTCCAACTGCCCATCTTGGATTCTTATCTTAAAAAGATTATCTACATAATTTTCAATTTTTTCTGGAGTTGGGTCATCCATTGAACGGACTGCTGACTCGCAAGCGTCTGCAAGCATAAGCAGAGCAGTTTCTCGCGTATTTGGTTTTGGGCCTGGATAACGATAATCTTCTTCATTTACATTTTCTTCACCATAAAGCTCATTGGCTTTTTCGTAAAAATATTGAATAACCATTGTTCCATGATGCATTGGTATAAAATCAATAATTTCTTGAGGTATTTTATACTTTTTTGCTAATTCTATTCCACCAATAACATGATTTCGTATTAAATTTACACTTTCTTTTGGAGACAATTTTTCATGAATATTTATATTATTCAATTGATTTTCAATGAAGCTTTCGGGTTTAATAGTTTTTCCAATATCATGATAATAGGCTCCTACTCTTGCTAAAATTGGATTTGCATTTATTTTAACAGCAGCATTTTCAACCATTGAGCCAATTGTCATTGAATGAGCAAAAGTTCCAGGAGAATAGTTAGCCAAATTTTTCAACAATGGTGAATTAAAATCTGTGAGCTCAAATAAAGTTAATTCAGTTGTAATTCCAAATATTCTTTCAACAAAAATAATAAGACCAAAAGTAAGTGCTGGCGAAATAATTGCATTTGATGCAGCATAAGCAGTAGATATAAGCATAACGTCCCATGAATCAAATCGTTCAAATCCAAAAGCCAAAATGCTTAAAACATAACCTAATAAAATGTACAAGAAAGAATGAAATATTTGATTTCTGTTTTTAATATCTCGCACAGTGTATGCAGCTAAACCACCCGTAATAATATTTGTGGCAGCAAGAATGTAATCATTTCCTCTAATTCCGGCTACAATTAAGGCAACCACAACAGTAACATAAAAACCAATACGCGAATCAAATACAATTGTAAGCAACATTGAAGCTACAGGTACAAGAATTAGAAACTCTAACGATCTATCAATTTCTATTTGTCCTACTAAAAAAGCTGACCCGCTAACAAATAATATTATTATCGAAATTAGTAATAGTTTTTGATTATCAAAAAAGATTTTTTTTCTAAACAAAAACAAATAAATTATTAAAGGCATAAACAGTAAAGTTATATGCATAAATTTTCCAATATTTAGCAAAATTGTATCCCAAGTTGAAAGCGTAGAACCCTTTGCTATTCTATATGAATCTATTTTAGATTTTATCTCTGGAGTAATTCTATCATGTTTAGCAACAATCCGTTCATTCTCATTAACAATACCCAGATTTATTGGAATGTTTTCCGCAGCAATTTTTTTTGCTTCCTCTGTACTGGCTTTGCTAAATATAATGTTAGGTTTTAATACTAATATTAAATATTCCTTAACAGCATTTTTTATTTGAATATTTCTATCAAAGTTATTGAAAACTCTTTGATCTAAATATGTTAACATAACTTCCGAATCATAAAGACTTTCTTTTAATTGTTTTACTTCAAACTTGCCATCTCTTATAGAAATAGTGTCCTTTTCAATTTTAGAGTAAATCTGGTTAATGTATCCCCTTCTATAAATTCTTTTAATTTCATTTTTGCAAAAAGAAAACACTTGTTTTAGAGTATAATTTGAACCAAATTTTTCGTTATTAATATTCACAAAAGTTGACACTGATTTTTGTGAAATACCAATTGTGTTGCATACAAGAATAGAATCGGGGTATATTATTGGCTTTTTTAAGCATTGTAATAATTTTGTATTGTTATTTGTTAAAGCCTCTAAAACTTGGTCTTGAATTAAGTTGTTTTTAATAAATATTGGAAATATTTTATCTGTGGCGGCTAATCTTTCTTTTTCAATTATTACTGGGTCTTTTAAAATTTCGAAAGTTTGGGAAGCAATTAAGTCATCTTTAATCCAAATTGAGTTTACTTGAACTGTAGAATCAATTGATTCACCACGGGGGAACATAAGCACAATTAATATTACAGTAACTATTAAAAGAAGTATTTTTACTCTTCTACTTTTTTTTACTTTATTAACATCCACAGAAGTTTTACTCCTTCGCTTTTAATACCATTTCAAGAAATTCGGCAACGCCATCATTTTCATTGTCTTTTGTAGTAATAAAATCAGCTTTAGATTTTATTTCACCAACCGCATTATTAACAGCAATTTTTAAAGCATTTGTTTCAAATAATGTTCTATCGTTATGCCAATCGCCAATAACGGCAACATCTGTAATATTAATTTTTAGATATTTTAACAATCTTTCAAGTGCTTTTCCCTTACTTGAGCCATGTTTTCTAACCTCAAAAAAGTAATATTGTCCCCTTCTTTCTGACTTATAAAAAGAAGTATTAAGTCCAAATGCATACGGAAAACTCATTTTCCTTTCAATAAATTTAAGCGAATCTTTATAATCTCCGGCAAAAACAACCTCTAAAGTTTCGTCCAAATAATTTTCTAAAGAATCAACTTCAACAAAATTTGCACCAAATTTATCAATAAGTTGTGGTACTAAAGGGCTGTGTTCTGTGTAGTATATTGCATCAGCATGGCACAAAGCAATGTTTACCAAATTAAAATCTGCAAGACTAAGAGATTTTTTAACATATTTTTTGGATAAATATGATTCAAAAATAACTTGGTTCGAAATGGTTTTAATCATTGAGCCATCTAAAGTAATTAATGGAGTTTTTAAGCCAAGTTGAATTGCATGAGTTAAAGCGGCACTATGAAGTCTTCCTGTGGCAAAAGTAAACCTCATTCCTTTTGTTAACAAGGCTTTAATTAATTTTTGGCTTTCGGAGCCAATTTCATTAAAACCATTTAATAGAGTACCATCTAAATCAGAAACAATTAGCTTTATATTTTTTAATTTTCCAGCGTTAATCATAATTTATTTAGTTTCTGACAATTTACTTAAAAGTGATCCAATTAAAACAGTTACTAAAACACCAATTAAAGTAAACCAAGTCCAAGCAACTAATTTAAGAGCAATAACTGTAACCATCACAAATATTCCAGCAGTAAAGCCAGCAAGAGCGTCTTCTTGAGTAGCTTTTTTATTTACCAAACCAAGTATAAAAGTTCCAAGCAAACCACCATAAGTAAAAGAAGCAATACTTAAAGCAAGTTCAACAACTGTTTGCGAAGATGACATAAAAAAGAATGCTGAGCCAATTAGTAATACTGCCCACATTATTGTAAAATATCTTGATATTTTTAATTCTTTAACTTCGTTATTAATATGTGTAAATGGTTTATATAAATCAAGCATAGTTGATGATGAAAGAGAGCTAATTGAACCAGCAAGGGTAGAAAGAGCAGCAGCAAAAAGACCAGCAATAATTATCCCAGTAATTCCTACAGGAAGTTGTTTAATTATAAATATTGGAAATATTTCATCAGATTTCCCAATTCCAATTTCGGAAAGATTAGCTCCACTATAAAAGGCGTATAGCCCTAAACCAACAAGAAGAAATAATGCAAATTGGAATATGACAATAATACCACTTCCAATAATAGCTTTTCGAGCAGACTTTAGTGATTTAGTAGTTAAAAGACGTTGTACAATAAGCTGATCTGTTCCATGTGAAGCCATTGAAAGAAAAGCACCACCTAAAACTCCAGCCAATAACGTATATGGCTGTGCAAAGAAATTGGCAAATCCACCACTAAATCCCCAGTTAAATATTTCCATCTTTCCATCAGCTTGCGAAATAGCAATTATTGAATCAAATCCATTTGGAAGAAACTTGAAGATTAAAAAACCTAAAGCAACAGAAGCTCCCCCTATATAAATAATCATTTGAATTACATCAACCCAAATAACACCTTTAACACCACCTATATAAGTATATGTTAAAGCAATGATTGCAATAATAATAATTGCAACAGGATAACTAATATCTAACATTAATTTTAGCGGAATAGCCGTTGCAAAAAGCCTTACTCCATCAGCGGCTAATCGAGTAAAAATAAAAACAATTGATGCAAAAGATCTTGTCTTCCCGCCAAATCTATTTTCCAAATACTGATAAGCGGTTGATAAATCGCCCTTAAAATATGATGGCAAAAAGAATGCAGCAATAACAATACGGCCTAATAAATATCCAAAAGTAACTTGTAAAAAATTTAAATTTGTTAAATAAGCTAATCCAGGAATAGAAATAAAAGTAAGTGTGCTTGTTTCGGCAGCTACAATTGAAAAACACACAGCCCACCATTGAACTGATTCAGAACTTTGGAAATAATCCTTAGAGGACTTTTGCTTGCCTCCTTTAACGATACCGAAAATAGCAACACCTATTAAATATGCTACTATTATTAAATAGTCAATTGAATGATTCACAGAAATACTTAGTTGTTATTAAATTCTTTAATTGCTTCTTCAACAGAGTTGTAAATTGGTAATATCTTATCGAGTTGCGAAATTTCGATTAATGTTTTAACACTTTTTTGAGGAGAAGCAATTTTAATTTTTCCTTCCTCTGCTTGCAAAATTCTGAAAGCTAATAAAAGCGCACTTAATCCAGAACTATCACAATATTCTACTTGAGACATATCAACAATTAACTTATTAACTTCTTCGGATAAAGAAATTGTAAACTCTGCTTTTACAAGTCCCGCAATAGCAGCATCGAACCTGCTTTCGTTAAGCTTAAAAATTGCTATTCCATTATTGATACTAAATTCAAAATTAACTGATTCATTCATATTGTTTTCTAATTGTTTATAAATATTTTCTATTTATCTGCATTAATTATTTATTTTATTTTAAAACATCCGTAATGAATTTAACAAATTTCTATATGATTTTTCAGAATTTATTTCGCGTGGAATTTGATAGTTGTAAAATAAATCTGAATTTCTTTTTATAAATCCAATTCTGAAATCGGAAAGTGGAATATTTGATAAAGCGCTTGAAAACAAATCGTCTTCGAGGTTTAAGTCAATAACTAAATCAAATGTATATTTTTTAATCCTATTTACTAAATCTTTTGTTGGAAGCTCCAATTTGCTTTTATCCAATTCAGAAATTACAAGTGACGCATACTCAAAATCTGTTGGCAAATATTTTTGTAATTCTGGCTTATGAATTAAAAATAATTTCTTTTTATGAATAGCTGTAAATCTTACAATTTCAAAAACTTCTACTATCAAATCCTTTTCCAAATTTGGTAAAATTATTAAAACGTCTTTTGATTCAGAAAAAAAACGTTGAAAACTTCGGTCATGTTTTTGATGCCTCACAAATCTTCGCTTTGCTAATAAAATTCCAATTTTATTTTTTATGTTTGAAATCATATTATTTATTTAACATCCCATTAAATTCTTCTTCTGAAATTATTTTTACACCAAGTTCTTTAGCTTTTTCCAATTTTGAGCCGGCATTTTCGCCCGCTAAAAGGTAATCAGTCTTTTTGCTTAAACTACTCATAAACTTTCCGCCAGATGCAATTATTTTTTCTTTAGCTTCATCGCGAGTTATTTCGCTTAAAGAGCCTGTTACAACAAAAGATAAACCAATTAAATTTTGATTATTTGATTTGGGCAATTCTGCAACAAAATTAAGTCCTTTTTCAATAAGCTGCTCAATTAGTTTGTTATTTTCATTCCTTGAAAAATACTGGACTAAGCTGTTACTAATACTTGGACCAATTTCATCAACCTCCTCTATGATTTCAGAAGTTGCATTTTTAATATTGTATATTGTTTCAAATGCATTTGCTAATTTGCGGGCTACACCTGCACCAACATACCTAATTCCAAGTGCAAAAAGGACTTTATGAAAAGGTTGACTTTTACTTTTTTCAATTGAAGCAAAAATGTTATCAATACTTTTCGCACCAAAACCTTCTAATGATTTTAATTCATCTTCATATTTTGAGAGATTATAAATATCCGCAAATGATTTTAAATATCCCTTATCAACAAAAAGATTTATTATTGCTTCGCCTAATCCCTCAATATCCATCGCTCCACGAGAAGCAAAATGAATTAACTTACCTTTAATTTGGGCTGGGCATTCTTCATTAACACAATAAAGAGCTACTTCATTTTCCAACCTTACTAATTGTGATTTACAATCTGGACAAATAGTAGGAATATTTAGAGCTACCGAATTAGGTTGTCGTTGCAATAAATCAACCTCAACAACTTTTGGAATTACGTCGCCACCCTTTTCAATTTTCACAAAATCATTTTCGCGAATATCTTTGCGCTCAATTTCATCTGCATTATGTAGTGTAGCTCTGCTAATAATAGAGCCTGCAAGTTCAATAGGTTCAAGCTCGGCAACTGGAGTTATTGCACCAGTTCTTCCAACTTGCCACGTAACTTTATTTAGTTTTGTGATAGCTTGTTTGGCTTTGAACTTAAACGATGTTGCCCAACGAGGTGATTTAGCAATGCTGCCAAGTCTATTTTGTTGCGCAAATATATTAACTTTAATCACTACTCCATCAATTTCATAAGGAAGTGAATCACGATTTATTTCCCATTTACGACAATAGTTTATAACGTCTTCAATATTAGAACAAAGTTCATAATTTGGATTAATTTTAAACCCTAATTTTGAAAGATAATTTAGACTTTCATTTTGCGATCTTAATCTTAATTCATGGCTTAAAATATAATATGTGTAAATATCAAGCGGACGTTTAGCAACTTCTTTTGGATTTTGTAATTTTAAAGTCCCCGCAGAAGAATTTCTTGGATTTGCAAAAATCTTTTCACCATTAGCTTTCCGTTCCTCATTTAATTTTTTGAAATCGGCTAATGCCATAAATATTTCACCACGGACTTCAAATGATCTTTTTTCTTTTACACTTAATGGAATACTTTTTATTGTACGAATATTATTAGTAATTTCCTCACCAACTTTTCCATCGCCCCTTGTAGCTGCCTGAATCAAAAATCCATTTTGGTAATGAATACTTGCTGAAACACCATCAATTTTTAATTCAACAACATATTCAATTCTTTCTTCACCTTCCAAACCGCTTCTTACTCTTGAATCAAAAGCTCTAAGTTCTTCTTCAGAATAAGTATTTGTAAGGCTTAACATGGGAACTTTATGTTCAATTGGATTAAAAATTTTTGTTAAATCTGACCCAACCCTTTGTGTTGGTGAATCAGGTGTAATAAGCTCTGGGTGCTCCTTTTCTAATTTAATCAGTTCATTTAAAAGTGAATCAAATTCAAAATCAGAGACTTCACTTTCAGCTAGAACATAATACTTATAATTAAGTTTATTTAATTTCTCGCGTAATTGATTTATCTTTTCAAAAATAGAATTATTCATTTCCTAAATCTTGTTGAGTCTTTGAATAGTGAATACCTTGTAAATCCACAATTACATTTCTTATTTCCCCTTTTTTCCCATCGAATTCAAGTTTTTTACCGTTTAGTATAAATTCAATTCCACCAGCGTTTCCAATTAATAAATCTATTTGCGACTTAGCAAAAAGAGTTTTACTTCTTTTTGGTGCTAAAATGAATTCATCTTTTTTTGTATTATCAATTTGAATTCTAAACCATGAGGAATCGAGAGCATTTATTATTAAAGACAAACTATCCTTTTTTGAGTTTGTAACATCCAGACTTGATTTTGTTTCATCTTCATTTGTTACAACTTCAAAGCGAGGAATTTCTTTTATACCATTTTGTTGTTTAATTATGTCTTCTACTTTGGGTTCAACTATTATTTCAACAGTATTTGGATTCAGAACCGTAAAATATATAATTCCAGCAATTATAATTATGAGAGCAAAAATTAGGGCTAAAATTGGATTAAATTTTTTTTCATCCTTTTCATTATTATTTGGGTTTTCAACAAAATTATCGATATCTCCAATTTGGGAATTATTAATTTTGGAATTTTTGTTTACCTCATTAACTTCAGTTTCTTCAAAATTTTCACCTTTGCAAGCAGCCTCGTAACGCTTTATTGTTTCTTCAACATTACAATTAATTGCATCAGCATACTTGCGAATAAATGCACGCATATAAACATCGGGCATAATTGCAAAATTGCCTTTCTCCATTTCTTCAATATATTTTTTATCAATACGTGTTTTTTCATAAATCTCGTTAACAGAAATTCCTAATGACTCTCTTTTGAGTTTAAGTTCTTCCGCAAATTTAATTAGTGTAGTCATCTTATTATTCTCTAATTAATTTTAACTTTGCTGCAAATGCTCCATCAATTCCATGTATGTTTGGAAAAGTTTGCACACAACCATTTTCTGCAATTAATGATTTATCAAAATAATTAACTGCATTTATAAGTTCAAATTCTTTATGGTTATTTAAAAAGTTTTTAATTACTTCATAGTTTTCTTCTGGCTCAATTGTACAAGTACTAAAAACTAATTCACCACCAGGTTTAAGCAAAGAAGCACCTTTTTCTAATAATTTAGGCTGCAATTCAGAAAGCTGTATAATATCTGAAATATCACGTTTCCATTTAATATCAGGTTTTTTGGTTAATGTGCCTAAGCCCGAACAAGGTACATCGAGTAAAATTTTATCAAATTTTTCGTCGTCAGAGTATTCCAATGCGTCTGCTTCAACAATTTTAACATTATTTATTGCTAATCTTGTCAAATTTTTCTGCAGTATTTTTAATCTGCTAGCATATTTATCAATTGCAACTATTTCACCTTGGTTTTTCATTAAATCAGCTAATAAGCTTGTCTTTCCACCAGGTGCGGAAAATAAATCAAGTACTCTTTCATTTGGTTTTGGGTCCAAAAGATAGCACGAAAATCCAGTACTTTCATCCTGAACAGAAAAATATCCTTTGGAAAAATATTCCCAATTTGTAATATTAGATAGACTATGGAGGCCGATAAAATTTGGTAAATATTTTGATTCCGAAAAAGATAGTTCAACTGAACTTAATAACGCTTGTAATTCATGGCTATTTGAAACTAAAGTATTTACTCTAATTGTTGTAGAGGGTTTTTGGTTATTCGCAATTAACAAATCTTCTGTAAATTTTTCGCCATACCTAGCAATCCACCTTTTTACTAACCAATTGGGGTGTGAATGATATGCAGATAAATATCCGACAAGATCTTCTTCACGTTTTGGATATCTAATGCCATCTTTGTTCCTAATAATATTGCGAAGAACTGCATTAGTTACGTTTGCTGATTTTTCACCTTGAAGCTTTTTAACAAATTCCACCGCTTCATTTACAGCAGCATAATCTGGCACTTTATCCAAAAATAGTATTTGGTATAGAGAAACCCTCATGGAATTTTTTACGTTAGGAATGCATTTTGAAAACTGACCTTTATAAAACCCTGTTAAAACCCAATCAATTCTACCTAAATGTCTAATAACACCGTGAACAATTTCATATAATAGAGCTTTATCGTTGCTTTTAAGTTCACCGTTTTTTATTTCAAGATCGAGCATTTTTTCAAGGTATGCGTCAGTTCTATCAATTCTATTAAGAATTTTTACCGCAATTCCTCTAACGCCGTCGTAAAGATTTGAGGATTTAAATCCGTTTTCCAATTAAATTATACCTTTCTAAAAGAATTTTTCAAAATTATGTTAAACGAAAGTTGAGTGTTTTAACCCTAATTATGCAATAGGATAAACTCTTATAACATAATGACTTACAGCAATTGAGATTCTCCAATGCATAATCTGGGTTTAATTTATTTAATTTAGATATTTAATAAGTAAAAAATAACGAAAAACAAGGTTATAAGTGTGAAGAATTTTTGACAAAAAAAAGGCTGATAATTTAGAACTATCAGCCCAACTAATTTTTAATATGTAGAAGGATTAATCCTTTTTTGCATATTTTTTCTTAAACCTTTCAACACGCCCAGCAGAGTCAAGCATTTTTTGTTTTCCAGTAAAAAATGGATGAGATTTATCTGATATTTCTAACTTAACCAATGGATAAGTATTACCATCTTCCCATTCAATTGTTTCACTAGTTTTTACAGTTGAGCTAACTAAAAATGCATGATCAACCGACATATCTTTAAAAACTACAGGTCTATAATTTTCTGGATGAATTCCTTGTTTCATTTCGTATCCTAAATAAATATTTTAAGATTCTAAATATAAATAAATATTGTAAAACTTCAAAAAAAGTAACTAAATATTAATTTAAATATCATTCAATAATTCTGAACCATGTTCAAAATCATTGTGAAACAAACACTATAATGAGTACATTAATCCTAATGCAATATTAATAAAACTTGTTGTTGAACTGCTTGAATTTGTTGTTGTTGTGCTTCCATCCGAAGAAGATTCTGATTGTGAAATTTCCAATCCATTTCCATCGAGTGTAGCTGCAAAATTTAATCCAATTTTTTCTGAGAATAAATAATTAAATCCTGCTCCAATTTTATATGCAGTTACGGTTTTACTTTCACTTTTGCGAAAACTATATTCTACTCCATTTAATTTAACCGAATTAGCATCAATTTTTGCCAAATGCAATCCAAATGATAATGTTAAAAAAGGTTGAAATTTATCTCTTGAAATATAATAGAACCCATCAAGCATAATAGGAATAACTGAATAGGGCATGTCAACTTCAATATTTACGTTTTCACCAGATAGTTCTGAAAGTTTCTTTGAAAAATAGTCATTATCTGCATTCCAAACTTTATATCCAACATGAGCGCCAATATCCCAGCTATCTGCGAGTTTGTATGAAAGACCAATATGACCACCAGCGCCTGATTGATATAAATCGCCTAAATCACCCATTGGCACAGTATAATCAGCGCCAGCATGTAATTTTATAATTGACTGTGCTGTTGCTAAATTTGCAATAAAAAAAACTAAAGTTGCTAAAAAGATTGCTTTTTTCATTTTACTACTCTCCTCAATTGATTGTTTAATATCTATATTATTTTATTATGTATGAACGTTTTGAAAATTACCACCTTAAAATTTTTGGTTTTATCTATTATTTTAATAACATTGTTTTTTTTGTTGCCACAAAGCCATAAGAAGTTTGCATTTTGTAATAATAAACTCCACTTGAAAGATTACTTGCATCAAACTTAACTTCATAATTTCCCGTTTTTAGTTCTTTATTTACCAAAGTTGCAACTTCTTTCCCGAGAATGTCGTAAACTTTGAGGGTAACAAACCCACCCCCAACTCCTCCTAAGAGGGAATTTTGAACCGACGGAATTGAGTATTTTATTGTCGTTGTCGGATTGAACGGATTGGGATAATTTTGCTCCAACACGAAACCTTTAGGAGTTAAATCATCTTCATTAGCATCAGTTGTAGTAAAAGTTGAACTAAAAGCTCCTTTTCCAAAAGTTCCAATTACTACTTTACCATCTACTGGACGCACATCAATTGTTTCAACAACTGTATTTCCAATTTCAACAGGAGCTTCCAAATTCCATTTTGTATCAGAGCCATTTAAAGTTGAAGTAGAGTATAACCCCGTTGAAGTTGCTGCAAAATAAACTAATCCATCTGAAACTGGCAGAATTTTTACGTCTCTAATTGAAGGACCGTTTCCAGAACCATCTGAAAATTCCTCCAAATTTCCGCTAACAGCAGACCATGAGCTACCACCTTTATTTGAATAAAACATACTAATTACGCCATAGTTTGAATATGAAACTAAAATACAGTTTTCATCGTTTGGATTTGTGGCAATTGCGGAAATATTGGCGTTTGGAAAATCACTTGATGAAATATTTTCCAGTGGTGAATTAATATCCGCAGCATTTGTAATTTTGTAAATTTGTCCGCCATTATCACCAACATAAAGTAAATTGTTTTTTGCTTTTGTAGTTGCTAATGCGGTAACATTCTGATAATCAACAACACCGTTAAAAACTTCCCAATTAATAGAGGTTGGTTCATCATTCCCATTTGGAATAGCTAATAAATTACTGTTCCGCCAAACTTTATCCCCAGCCGCAAGAAACATAACATTGGGGTTATTTGAATCTAAAATATATGGAGTTTTGAAATCAAAATTATCTGCGCCAGCAGGTTTAACCAATGCAACGTTTTCTGATAAATCAATTCTATATATATCACCCTCTTGGCTTGATACATATAAATGCGTACTTCCATCGGCAATAGCTGTTACCATTCCATCACCGCCACCAGTAATTCTCCAATCAGATTTTGTATTTGGTGTCATGTCAAGATACGAACCATTATCTTGCAATCCACCAGAAAGAAATCCATTATTTGCAGATACGTGATCAATAGCTACTGACCAGAATTGAGTAGTAGTATATCCATTATTTAAGTATTCCCAAGCGACTAAATTTGCAGTAATATCGTTTGATTTACTAATTCCTCCATCATGAGCAGAAAATACTATTTTGGGGTTAGAAGGCAAAAAGAAAAATCCATGCTGATCTGGATGATGATTTATATACATATCAATATTGTTGTCTGTGGCATATCCACCAATCCAATTATCTGAATTAAGTTTTGTCGCAAATCCATTGGTAGTTCTATAAAGATTTGTTCCACCAATAATTACAAAATTTTCGTCATCTGGTTTAACTTTAAGAACAACATCATAACCAGTTTGAGTTTGGAAACCAGCAACTGGGTCAACATAATCTGGAAGATTTTGGCTCAAGTCTGTCCAAGTGCCAAATTCGTTATTATATCGCCAAAGGCTAGAAAAATCACCTTCTTCACCTTCAATTCCAAAACCTGGAGTTGTGGCAACAACGTACAAAATATTATCATTACTTGGAGCATTTGTTATAACAATTCTTTGAACTGATGCAGGCCAAAATGATGGAGTAATATTTGTCCAATCGGATTTGTTGTCAGTAAAATAAATTCCACTATTAATGCCTGCGCCAAGTGCAGCATAAATTCTACCACCAGTAGTAACTGAAACGCTTGAAAAATGTGATATTTCACTTAAATCACCAGCTCCTGAAATAGAATATTCCCAAGTTTCACCTCCATCAACCGAGCCATAAACTCCTCCAAGACATGCAGCCCAAATTTCATCTTGCTCCAAATTGCTTTCATTTATATCTAAATTCCAAACAATTTGAAATGGATGAAATGAATATGCGGGTGAATTTGATTGTGTGTTTACAAGCGGAACCCAAGTTTGACCGTTATCGTTAGATTTATAAACTCCATTTCCTAACAAACCACCAAGTCCATTACCATCAGGCCAAAAGTTTGCGTAATATTCGCCAGTTCCATAATACCAGTTATTCGTTTTCCCACCTCTTGTATCTTGCACTATGCTTGTTACATTTTGAATAAATGTTGGATCTGTTACACTTGTCCAATTCTTCCCGCCATCAATTGAACGCCATGCACCACCTTCTGCCGCTGCTGCAATTAGAATTTGAGGATTACTAATATCTGAAATAATATCTTTTGTACGTCCACCTTGATTATTTGGACCTTCTGAAACCCAATTTGCGGATTTAATTTTATTATTTTTATATTGATACGCTTCTTTTTTTATGGGTAATTTCTTAGAAAATGCTAATTCCTTTTTTCTAATATCATCTGGTATTTTATTTGTGATAGGATTTTTCAACCTCTCATACTGCCAATTTATCATATCTGTATATGATTTTGTTGCCTTCATATCTTTAATAATTTTCGATAATTTTGAACTGCTATCAACTTCAAACATATTTGAAGTGTAACTAACTATAATTAGAACTGCAAAAGCACTAATTATTCCAACTAATTTTTTTGCTTTAATTTTCATTTTTTCCTCTATAACTTTTAATGGTTTAATACGTTTCATAAAAATCAATCGAATAGCTTTTCTTGTCCACATTGTTTTTTCCCGAATAGCTTGCTAATACTTTAATATTGCCTTTAAATCTATCGTTTACTTTTAGTCCAGGTAGTTTTCTGCTTAAATTGGGTACTAAATCATCTGTGGTTTTTGACAATGTGAAAACAAAATGGACTTTTATGGAATCGTTTAATTGCAATGATGGACTCTGTTTACCGCTTCCAAAAATGGAATCAACTTTTACTAATGCCCAACAAGGAACTTTGCTGCATGGACTGTTTAAATCCTTTGATAATTTGTCTTTTGCAATTGATAAAATTGTTCCACTAATATATAGAGCACCTCTTGGAATATTCAATTCACTTTTACCGAGCGAATCTTCATCTGGAATATATCTGTTATTTGAACAAGAAAATACTGAGAACACAATACTAATTGAGACAATAATTTTACTTAGAGAATTCATCTTATTTACTCTTTGTAATTAAATAAATATTTATTTTTTACCAAGTTTTTCTTTATTTGCTTCAACTACGTCTTCTCGCAATGTTTCTGCCATGTATGTTCCTACATCATCGGCTGCATCTTCAACCAATTTTTTAATTTGATTAGGATCTAAAGCAGCTAACTGTATTGCACTAAATACATTTTCGAGCGATTTGTTTTTTGTTGTGTTTCCAGTATTATCTTCTAAAGGAATTGTTTTGGTTTCGGAATTTTCCCAGACCATTTCACCAGTTGTTCTTTTTGTTATTGAAGCCGTTGAGTGCACATACAACGAAACTGAATTATTGCTCATAAGCAATTTTACCTCTTCCAAAACCACTGAACAGAAATAGTCAGGTTTGTCTGATATTTTTTCTACTGCAGCTACATCTAAGTAAGAATTAATTGATTCGGATAATTTTCCAGCAATTGAATGTAGCATATCTTTTGTATCTATTGCTTCTTCAAGTTTGTTTTGTTTATCAGCTTCTATAAATCCAGTTCCAACAGAAGTAAGAATGCCAAGCACAACATCTTCTGTTTTTTTGCTTTTTTTTGTATCTGTGGAGGAGCTTCGCTCAATTAAAACACTTTTAGCTGCTGGTTTTACAACTTCTTTAAAGTGCATTGTTGAGCCTTGAACATTGTGTTTAGCCAAATCGTTTGTGTGTGCACATGAAAACAGCATTGCAGAAATAATTAAACCGACTAAAATTTGTATTAGATTTTTCATTAATTTCTCCTTTATATATAAATTTTTGTAATTAGTTAGTTTATTGTTTTGCCCTTTAATTTATTTTATCCTCCATTGCCTTTCAATAGCATAAAAATGCTATATTGATTAAGTTTTTGGTGGAATTTATATTTCCCCTTTGAAAGATTTTGAAATAACCTCTGCTTTGCTGTTTACATTTAGTTTTCGGTAAATACTTCTGATGTGTTGGCGAACTGTATCAATTGAAATATCCAAACGGTCGGCAACCAATTTGTAACTTAATCCGTCAACCAAAGCAACAACAATTTCTTTTTCGCGAGTTGATAATTCCTTCTGTCCTTCAATTTGTTTTGGATTAAAAAATTCAACAATTTTTCTTGCAATATTTGGCGACATGGGTGAGCCACCAGCAAAAATTTGCTCTATTGATTCTTTTATTTTATCCAAAGGTGTGTTTTTTAGCAAATATCCCGATGCGCCGCGTCTTAGCGATTGAAATACTTTTTCGCTATCATCGTGGACTGTTAGCATAATAATTTCTGTATGTGGCAAATGTTGTTTTATTTTGGGTAAAGCGTCAATTCCACTAATTCCCGGAAGACCGATATCCATAATTAATATATCAATTTTTTCAATTTGCTTAAATTCTTCAAAAAAATCTTCGGCTGAAACTACACTTAAAACCACATTAAAATCATCTTGGAAGTTCAAATATTTTTCCAGTAACTCTTTTAGTTCAATATCATCTTCAATAAGTGCAATATTTGTCATTTTTCCCATTTTTTCTAAAAATTTGCAAATGATTTACTTTCAACAATTTAGCTTAACTTTACCTCAAAGAATAAAAAATTTAAAATGTAAAAACAAGAATTTATTTTAGACATGATATCGCATAAAAATGCTATATGCTACCTAATTTTTATTCCAGAAAAAACCACTTTGTAACCATTTTGTATTTCGTTTGAAAAATTTCCCCCAATTTTTTCAACTCGCATTTTCATATTTTTTGTGCCTTGTCCCGAATGCTCATTTTTTACCACAAAACTGCTTCCATTATCCCAAATTTCCATTGTTAAAAATCCGCTTTCCTGCAAAAGTTTAACATTAACTTCTGTCGCATTTGAGTGTTTATAAATATTGTTAATGGCTTCTTTAAAAATAAGATACAAGTTTTGTCTAATTTCAAAGGCAAGTTTTATATCTAATTTTACAGTTGAATGCTCAAAACTGACGGCAATATTTTTGCTTCTTAAAATGCTGTAGGATTCGTCTTTCATTTTGATAATTATATTTTTAAATTCGTCATTTCGTGCATCAATTGACCAAACAATATCGCGCATTGTTCCAATTGCTTGATTTGAAAGCTCAGAAATTCGCGAAAGATTTTTTTCGGTGTTGTTTTTATCAATTCCATATTTCACAATATCGGCTTGCATCGAAATTTTGGAAAGAGTAGCGCCAATATCATCGTGCAAATCGCTTGCAAGTTTAACACGCAATCGCTCAATTTTTAACAATTGATTTATTCTGTATTTGTATAAAAGATGCATAATTCCACCCAAAAACAGAATTACCAACAAATAAAACCACCAAGTTTCCCAAAATGGAGGCGAAATAATTATGCTAATTTCTGTTCCCTTACTCCAAATTCCTTCGTTGTTTGCGGCTTTTACTTTAAAAATATATTTTCCACTTGGAATTGAATTAAACGCCACAAATCTGCGAGTTTCAACAAAATTCCAATCTTTATCCAAGCCTTCCATTTTGTAAGCGTATTTGGTTTTTTCAGTCGTAAAATATTCCAAAGAAGCAAACTCGAACGAAAAAGCGTTGTCCAAATACGAAAGTTGAATTTCCTTGCTTTCCGAAATTGGTTTTGTGAGAATCGTTCTTCCGTTTGGAAGTCTTCCAGTTTTTACCGTTTGATTAAAAATTTTGAAATCGGTAATCGCAATTGGTGGAATATTTTCAGTTTCATTTATTTTTGATGGATAAAAAGCGTTAAATCCGTTAATTCCACCAAAAAACAACTCGCCTGATTTACTTTTAAACGCCGCACCTTGATTAAATTCGTTGTTTTGCAATCCGTATTTTTCGTCAAAATTTCTAAATCTATTTTCCTTTTTAATAAATTTTGAAATTCCATTATTTGTGGAAATCCAAATATTATCCATTTCGTCAAGTAAAATTGAATAAACAACATTATCCGGCAAACCATCCTTTTTCAAATAATGATGAAATTTGCCAGATTTTCTATCAAATCTGTTCAAACCTCCGCCGGCTGTTCCAATCCAAATTTGATTTTCTTTATCCTCATTTATTGATAAAACCGCATTATAACTTAAACTTACCGAATCTTTTGGAATGTGAAAATAATGTTTAAATTCGTTCGTTTTGGGATTTAGAATATTTAAACCAACATCTGTTCCAATCCACAAAAGTCCGTTTTTATCCTCAAAAACAACATTTACTTTATTATGACTCAAGCTATTTTTGTCATTTGAGTCGTATTTAAAAGCGATAGAACTCTCATTTTTCCTGTCAAAACGCAGCAAACCTTGGTCAGTTCCTATCCACAAAAATCCATCTTTGGATGAAATAATTGAATAAATAACTTCGCCATTAATAAGATTTGGGTTTGTGTTTTTGTAAATGGTTAATTTGTTCGACTTAATATCATATTTGCAAAATCCTCCAACATCTTTTCCAATCCACAAAATTTCATTTGGTTTATTGGGGTCTGGCAAAAACGAATAAATTGCTTCAATTTCTAAATAATTTGAGACACTATTTTGTCGTCTATTAATTTTATTAAGTCCGTTGTAACCGCCAATCCACAAATTTCCAAAACTATCTTCCGAAATTGCTCTAATACTTTTAACCAAAAGATTATTTTCAGCAATATTTTCGCTTGAAAACTTATCAAAATTATGGAGTTTCGGAAATAATTTATTCAACCCATATCCATAAGTTCCAATCCATAAAATTCCCGTTCTATCAACAAATAACGAAGTAATATAGTTAAAACTAAGGCTGTTAAAGTTATTTTCAATATTTGTAAAATACAGTAATTCGTTTTGTCTATTTAGCAAAAATAAACCGTGTTGCGAACTAATCCATAAATTACCGCTAAAATCTTCAACAATTGCATGGACAATAAACTCATTAATTTTCTTTGTTTGAACAAATAATGGATTTGCTGGATTTGCATTTCGGAGCGATATTTGTGTGAATTTGTTGCTAAATCGGTCATATTTGCCAAGTCCTTCAAACGTTCCAATCCAAAAATTGCCTTTTGAATCCTCAAACAATGCCGTAATACTTTTAATTTTGGGACTATTTTTGCCATAATCCAAATTTATTTTTTTAATTGAATTTCCAATAACGTCTATTTTTAGCAACTCTCCAGAATAAGTTCCTGCCCAAAGAATTCCCTTTTTATCCTCGCACAAAGTTGTGATGTGATTTGTTTGCTCAAAGTCAATTTTGGAAAATTGCTTGGTGGAATAATCATATTTATTCAAACCATGCTCAGTTCCAACCCAAATATTTCCACTATTATCCTGAACAATGCTTGTAACTCTGTTTGTATTTACTAAATTTCTGTCTGGAATTAAAAAACGAGTAAAAGTTTGAGTTCCTTTATCAAACCGATTTAAACCCTCATCCGTTCCAACCCAAATGTTTGAAAAACTATCCTCAAAAACAACATTAATACTGTTGTTGCTCAAACTTAAATTATCGCCTGGAATATTTGTGATTGTATTTATATTATAACCATCATATTTTACCAAACCCGCACGAGTTCCAAACCACATAAATCCAGTTTTATCTTGAATAATTGACGAAATATTATTTTGCGAATAAAATTCACCAAGCAACAATCTGCGAAACATCATTGAAGTTTCGTAACTATCGTTTTGCGAAAACGCCAAAATTGGCAAAAACCAAAATAAAATTGGGATTATTATATTTTTGAATTGAAAGTAAATTTTGCGGCTCAAATTGTTGTAAAATAACAGAAATAGCTTGCAAAATATAATGATTAACTATTGCTTTATCTAAATAATGAATCAATTTTATTCAAACTGATTATTCACTCTAATTGTCCGAATATTTTGAATTTATACATTAGTTAATTATGTTAATGTTCAATTTGTTAACTACTTTGTGGGCTATAAGCTTATTTGTGGAATTATAGTTAATAGAATTAAAATTTAATTGAAAAATTTGATTGAAATTTCATTAAATCTATTCGAATTATATTTTTGTCAATGGATTTAATTCACTTTGCATTTAGATCTTTTTAGTAATTTGCAACACTTTTTTAAGGATAAATTTTAATGTTCGAACAAACCTTTAAAAACATTGACGATATTCTACACAAAGATGCTGGCTGCAGCAGTGAATTAGATTACGTTGAGCAAACTTCTTGGATACTATTCCTTAAATATTTAGATGATTTAGAAAAAGATAAAAAAACTGCCGCCGAGCTTACCGGAAAAATTTATTCAAATATTATTGCCGGTGAATTTCAATGGAATGTTTGGGCTGCTCCTAAAGATGCAAATGGTAAATTAGACCATCATATAGCTATGAATGGTGATGATCTTATAGATTTTGTCAACATTCAACTTTTTCCCTATCTAAAAAAGTTTAAGACTTCTGCCGAAAGTGCCGATACTATTGAGTATAAGATTGGTGAGATTTTCAGCGAATTAAAAAATAGAATTCAAAGCGGATATAATCTGCGTGAAGTTATTAACCGTATTGATGAACTCCGTTTCCGCACACATTCTGAAAAGCATGAAATGAGCCATTTGTACGAAGCTAAAATTCAGAACATGGGAAATGCCGGTCGTAACGGAGGCGAATATTACACACCGCGCCCTTTAATTAAAACTATGGTAAGAGTTGTTGCTCCTAAAATTGGAGATAAAATTTATGACGGTGCTAACGGAAGCGCCGGTTTTCAATGTGAGAGTTATGAATATTTGAGACAGTCTAAAAAACTTTCTACCGGTGATATTGTTACTCTGCAGAAGAATACTTTTTACGGAAAAGAGAAAAAATCTTTAGCCTATATAATTGGCATTATGAATATGATTCTGCATGGGATTGAAGCTCCAAATATTATTCATACAAATACGCTTGCAGAAAACATTGCCGATATTCAAGAAAAAGACCGCTATGATGTTGTTTTAACAAATCCTCCTTTTGGCGGGAAAGAGCGCGCCGAAGTTCAGCAAAACTTCCCTATTAAAACCGGTGAAACTGCTTTTCTGTTTTTGCAGCATTTTATTAAAATATTAAAAGCCGGAGGTAAAGCCGGTATTGTAATTAAAAATACTTTCCTTAGCAATACGGATAATGCCTCTGTTAGTTTGAGAAAACTTTTACTTGAAAGCTGCGATCTTCATACTGTTTTAGATTTGCCCGGCGGAGTGTTTTCCGGTGCGGGAGTTAAAACTGTTGTTCTCTTTTTTGAAAAAGGAAAACCGACTAAAAAAGTTTGGTATTACCAGCTTAACTTGGAAAGAAATCTAGGAAAAACAAATCCGCTTAACGAAAGTGATTTAGCTGAGTTTGTAGAACTTCAAAAGAACAAGAAAGAGAGCGAAAACTCTTGGACAATTGATATAAAAGATGTTGACCAAAACACATTCGATCTTTCAGTTAAAAATCCAAATAAAAAAGAAGAAGCCGCTTTAAGAGAACCGAAAGAAATTTTGAAAGAAATTAAATTACTTGATAAGGAAAGTGAGGAAATTTTAAAAACAATTAAAGATTTGATTTAGCCATGAAAAATGAAATCATATTATACCGTCCTAACGAAATGGCTGAACATATTGAAGTTAGGCTCGAAGACGAAACCGTTTGGCTGTCACAACAACAGATGGCTACATTGTTTAATCAAACAAAACAAAATATCAGTTTGCATATCAATAATTGTTTTAGGGAAAAGGAATTAGACAAAGTGGCAACCGTCAAGGAATCCTTGACAGTTCAAAAAGAGGGCAACCGAAGTGTAAAGCGTAAAATTGAATTTTACAATTTAGATGTTATCATTTCAGTAGGCTACAGAGTAAAATCAAAACAAGGAACACAATTTCGTATTTGGGCTACAAGAGTATTAAAAGATTACTTGCTAAAAGGCTATACCATTAATAACCGAATGAACAGATTAGAAGATAATTTTGAAGTATTAAAAAATAAAGTGAATAAAATAGACTTTCAAATAAATACACATCTAATCCCAACCCAAGGCGTTTTTTTTGATGGACAAGTATTTGATGCTTACAAATTAGCATCTCGTATCATCCGCTCGGCAAAACAAAGCATTATGTTGATTGATAATTATATAGATGAAACTACACTTACCCATTTAGCAAAAAAACAAAAAGGTGTAAAAGTTCTTTTGTTAACCAAAACTATTAGCAAAACTTTGGAGCTTGATGTTAAAAAAGCTAACGAACAATTCGGCAACTTTGAACTGAAAACCTTTACCAAAAGTCACGACCGTTTTCTAATTATCGATAATAAAGAAATCTATCATTTAGGTGCTTCTCTAAAAGATTTGGGCAAAAAATGGTTCGCCTTTTCTAAATTAGATAAAAATTCAGTTAGCAATATCACAAACTCTATTTTGGATCTTATATGAAACAAGGTTGGGAATTGAAAAAACTAGGAGAAGTTTGTGAAGTTTTTGCTGGTCAATCACCAGAAGGGAAATATTATAACACTGAAGAAAATGGCTTGCCTTTCTATCAAGGGAAAAAAGAATATGGAACTAAGTTCATTGGAGAACCTAAAATATGGACTAGTAAGACAACAAAAGTAGCAGAGTCAAATGATATTTTAATGTCAGTTCGCGCTCCAGTTGGTCCAATTAATTTTTCAACTCAGAGGATTTGTATTGGTCGCGGTCTTGCAGCAATAAGAGCAAAAAAGTCAATTGATAAAGAGTTCCTTTATAATTTTTTGTTGAAACATGAAAATGAAATTGAAAGTAACTCTGGCGCTGTTTTTAATTCAATCAACAAATCTCAAATAGAAGCTATTAAAATCCCACTTCCAACACTTCCCGAACAAAAACGCATAGTAGCAATTTTAGATAAAACCTTTGCCGCAATAGATAAAGCAAAAGCCAATGCCGAACAAAACCTAAAAAACTCCAAAGAACTTTTTGAAAGCTATTTGCAAAGTGTGTTTGAGAATAAAGGTGATGATTGGGAAGAAAAAGAATTGGGAAAGGTCTGTGAATATGATAAAATATCGAATAAAAGAGAGGACTTGCCTTATGTTGGACTTGAAGATATTCAATCAAATACTGGCAAATTTGTTGGACCTTTTGAACCCAGAAGTATGAAGAGTTTAACTTTCTATTTTAATGACGAACATGTTCTTTATGGAAGATTACGTCCGTATTTAAATAAAGTTTTGTTGCCAGATTTTGAGGGACATTGTTCAACCGAAATATTTCCAATCAAACCAAAGAAAAATGTTTTGGAAAGAGGATTTTTATTTCAATGGTTAATATCTACTGAAATGATGAAGAAAATAAATGCAACTTGGACTGGCGCAACGTTACCAAGAGCTAATATGAATGCTGTTTTAGAATTTAAAATCAATTTGCCACCTTTAAAAGCCCAACGAGTAATTGTTCAAAAATTCGATGCTTTGTTTTCCGAGACAAAAAAACTAGAAAACATCTATCAACAAAAAATAAAAGAATTAGAAGAATTGAAAAAGAGCATTTTGCAAAAAGCGTTTAGTGGGGAATTGTAATTATGAAGGGCGAAACTGAAACAAAAAAAGTTGACCAACCAAATAAACTTGTAGTATTTCAAGACAAACATATTAGAAGAATATGGCACGAAGAAGACTGGTATTTTTCTGTTGTTGACATAATTGAAGTTCTCACTGATAGTCCAACTCCAAGGCAATATTGGGGAAAAGTAAAGGAAAGAGAATTTACAAAACTTCAACTGTCCCCAATTTGGGTACGGTTAAAATTAACTGCAAACGATGGTAAAAAACGACTTACTGATTGTGTAAATACAAAGGGAGCTTTTCGATTAATTCAATCTATTCCGTCAAAAAAAGCAGAACCATTTAAGCAATGGCTAGCGCAAGTAGGCAAAGAACGTCTAGATGAAATAGAAAATCCCGAACTTGCCCAAGAGAGAATGAAAGAGATTTACGAGCAAAAAGGTTATCCGGAAGATTGGATTGATAAACGATTAAGAGGAATTGCAATACGTCAAAACTTAACCGATGAATGGAAAAAACGAGGAATTACAGAAAAAAAAGATTTTGCAATTTTAACGGCAGAAATCTCAAAAGCAACTTTTGGAATGACTCCGAGTGAATATAAAGAGTTCAAAAATATTCCGGCTAAATCAAAAATAAATCTGCGTGATAATATGGATGATTTAGAATTGATTTTTACAATGCTTGGCGAAAGAGTAACTACAGAAATATCAAATAATGAAAAGCCCGAAACATTTAACGAAAGCAAAAAAGTAGCAAAACGAGGCGGAAAAGTAGCGGGAAATGCGAGAAAGAATACCGAAAAAGAATTAGGAAGAAGTGTTGTTTCTGACAAGAATTTTTTAGCAGCAACCAAAAAATTAAACAAAGAAGAAAAATAATGAACGAAGCAGAAACCAGAGCAGAACTAATTGATCCAACATTAAAAGCTTGCGGTTGGGGTGTTGTAGAAGATTCTAAAATACTTAGAGAATTTCACATTACTGCCGGCAAAATTCAAACCGGCGGAGTTAGAAGTAAAAAACTAACTGCCGATTATGTTCTGGTTTATAAAGGGATTAAACTTGCTGTTGTAGAAGCCAAAAGTGCAGATATTGAAGTAAGCGAAGGAGTTGCACAAGCAAAACTTTACGCAGAAAAATTAAATCTTGCCGTAACTTATTCAACCAACGGAAAAGAGATTTACAGCATTTGTCTAAAAACCGGAAAAGAAGGTTTAGTTGATAATTTTCTTTCACCGGAAGAGTTGTGGAATAAAACTTTTGAAGAAGAAAATATTTGGAGAGAAAAATTCTCATCCATTCCGTTTGAAGACAGAAGCGGAACATGGCAGTTAAGATATTATCAAGAAATTGCAATTAATAATGCGCTTGAAGCCATTGCAAAAAACCAAACAAGAATTCTATTAACATTAGCAACCGGAACCGGTAAAACCGCAATAGCTTTTCAAATAGCATGGAAATTATTCCAAACAAGATGGAATTTAAGACGCGACGGATCACGCAGACCAAGAATATTATTTTTAGCCGACAGAAATATTCTTGCTGACCAAGCCTACAATGCTTTTTCGGCGTTTCCCGAAGATGCTTTAGTAAGGATAAATCCAAAGGAAATTAGGAAAAACGGCGGAGTTCTAACAAACGGCAGTATTTTCTTTACAATCTTCCAAACCTTTATGAGTGGAACAGATGAAAAAGGAAAATCATCGCCAAACTTTGGAGATTATAATCCCGATTACTTCGATTTTATAATTATTGACGAGTGCCACAGAGGGGGCGCAAATGATGAAGGAAATTGGAGAGCAATTATGGATTATTTCTCTCCGGCAGTTCAATTGGGGCTAACCGCAACTCCTAAACGATCTGATAACGTAGATACATACAAATACTTTGGCAATCCGGTTTATATTTATTCCCTAAAGGAAGGAATTAACGATGGATTTCTAACTCCATTCAAAGTTAAGCGGATTAAAACCACTCTCGATGATTATGTTTATACAAGTGATGACCAAATAATAGAAGGTGAAATTGAAGAAGGGAAAATTTACACAGAACCGGAATTCAATAAAACAATAGAAATATTAGCAAGAGAAAAAAGACGAGTTCAGATTTATTTGGACGATGCAAATCAAAAAGAAAAAGCTCTTGTATTTTGTGCTACACAACAACATGCTGCCATAATTAGAGATTGTGTAAATCAATTAAAATTATCTAATGAGACAAATTACTGCGTAAGAGTAACAGCAAATGACGGCGAGATTGGCGAACAGTATTTGAGAGAATTTCAAGATAATGAAAAGACAATTCCGACTATTTTAACAACATCTCAAAAACTATCGACCGGAGTTGATGCAAGAAATATCCGCAACATTGTTTTACTAAGACCAATAAATTCTATGATTGAGTTTAAGCAAATAATAGGGCGCGGAACTCGTTTATTTGACGGAAAAGAGTTCTTTACAATTTATGATTACGTTGATGCTTATCATCATTTTGCAGATCCGGAATGGGATGGCGAACCTTTACCGGAAGAACCTTGCACCATCTGCGGTGAAATGCCATGTGTATGTATAACTGAACCTCCAAAACCTTGCAAAAAATGTGGACAAAGACCATGTATCTGTGAAAAACCAGAACCGGAGCCTTGTAAAAAATGCGGACAAAGACCATGTGTTTGTAAAAAGAAAGTAAAAATAAAATTAAGCGATGGTAAAGAAAGAGAAATTCAGCACATGATTGCTACTTCTTTTTGGAGTGCAGACGGCAAACCAATTTCTGTTCAAGAATTTATGGAAAGCTTGTTTGGCAAACTTCCACAATTGTTTAAGAATGAAGAAGAATTAAGAACTATCTGGAGCAATCCATTAACACGAAGAACACTTTTAGAAAAATTAGGCGAAGCCGGTTTCAGCAAAGATGATTTAACAACATTGCAAAGATTAGTAAACTTAGAGAAAAGTGATTTGTTTGATGTGCTGGAATATGTTTTCAACAGCGATTCAATTACAATGACAAGAGAAGAAAGAGTAACCGCAGCGGAAGCAACAATTTTTGCTCTGTTAAATGAAAAGCAAAGAGAATTTATTGAGTTTGTTTTAAGTAAATATGTTGAAAGCGGAGTAGATGAATTAGACCAAGAAAAACTACCAATCTTACTAGAAAATAAATACCAATCATTACAAGATGCCTTGGAAACATTGGGCGAAGTAGCAAACATAAGTTCATTGTTTATAGGGTTTCAGAAGCATTTATACGAGCAAAAAGTAGCTTAAT
>Ga0210009_1001017_pt1 | contig 26570 bp, 13 predicted proteins | sample CryGeyCG2114_065_FD_185457 | JGI IMG/M metagenome (GOLD analysis project Ga0210009, IMG submission 185457) | Groundwater microbial communities from aquifer - Crystal Geyser CG12_big_fil_rev_8/21/14_0.65 (SPAdes) (version 2) | ecosystem: Environmental > Aquatic > Deep subsurface > Groundwater ... | reverse complement strand
AGTGCAGGTTCTGGCAATTCCCGGAAGATGCAGAATAACAGCCAACGTATCTTTCCCAGGCTGTCTTTGCCGAGCGACTGTCTCACGATCCTCAACGAACATGCCTTTATCGCGCCGACACTTCCTCAAGATGGGCTCTCTGGCGGGCGCTGCAGCCAGCGCCGCCGCCAGTTACCGTATTCCGCGCGCTGCGCCCCATGCACCCGGATCGCCCCGGCGGGAGGTCGAAACGGTTGCCTGTGGCGTCATCGGATTCGGTGAATGGGGCCGGAAAATCGCCGCCACACTTGTCCGACTGGAGGAAGCGGAGTTGCGGGCAGTTGCCGACAATTACCCCATCATGCTGCGGCGCGTCCAGCGGGACCACGCAGGCGTCACCACGCACTCCGATTACCGAGCCATACTCGACGACCCGCAAATCAAAGCCGTCTTCATCGCGACGCCCACGCACATGCACCGGGACATCGTCCTCGATGCGCTCGCTGCCGGTAAGCATGTGTACTGTGAGGCTCCACTGGCGCATACGCTGGACGATGCCCGCATCATTGCACGGTCAGCGCGGGATGCCGGAAACCAGGTCTTCCAGGGTGGACTTCTGTACGGCACGGAACCCCAGTACCGCTCCGTATTCGGCTTCATCCGGAGCGGCGCACTTGGCCAGGGCGCCATGGCCCGGTCACAATGGCACATGAAGGACAGCTGGCGGCGCACATCGGCCAGCCGCGAACGGGAACGTGCGCTCAATTGGCGTCTCGACAACGAATTGTCACTCGGCCTGTTCGGTGAAATCGGAATTCAGCAGGTCGATACGGCCAGTTGGATCCTCGGCGGTCGGCCGCAGTCCGTCTCCGGGTTTGGAGGTGTGATGTTCTGGAAGGACGGGCGGGAGGTTGCCGATACCGTCCAGGCGGTTGTTTCCTACCCGAACGGGCAGAATTTCATGTACGATGCCACGCTTGTCTCGGGATTCGATGCCATGTATGACCTGTTTTTCGGTTCGGACTCCACCATCATCCTCCGCGATGGCAAAGCGTGGATGTTCAAGGAAGTCGATGCACCCATGCTGGGGTGGGAGGTCTACGCACGGAAAGACCGGTTCTACAAGGAAACGGGCATTGCTCTTCTGGCCAATGCAACCAAGCTGGAGGCACTCGGGCAGGATCCTGCCGACGACGACCCCAACGCCGAAACGCCCCTCTACTGGGCTCTGAAGGCGTTCATGGACAACTACTTTTACGGTCCCTTCGACGCGGTTGCAAACTGGCAGCGCTCCTATGAATCGACGGTCGTGGCCATCCGGGGACACCAGGCCATCCAGACGGCATCGCGCGTCCGGATCACGGATGAGGACTATACCGTCTGAACGTGCTACAAGCCGAACAGGCGCCGCGTATTCTCACCCGTGGTGCCAATGACCTCATCCAGGGCTACCCCCCGGTCCAGCGCCAATGACTCGGCTACCAGACGTACGTACGCCGGCTCGTTGCGCTTGCCACGATGCGGAACGGGCGCCAGAAACGGGCTGTCGGTTTCGAGCAGGATCCGCTCCAGCGGAATGGATCGGATGGCATCGGGCACGCCCGCATTCCGGAACGTGAACGTCCCTCCGATTCCGACATGGAAACCGAGTTCCATCACTGCATCGGACAGCCATTCCGGGCCACCGAAACAGTGGAATACACCGTGTATGAGCTCGGGCTGTCTGTGACGCTTTTTTTCTTCGCGCACTATCCGAACCAGATCTTCCGACGCCTCCCGGTTGTGGAAGACGAGAGGCAAGCCGTGGCGCGCCGCAAGGCGGATGTGCCTTCGGAGGAATTCCTGCTGCAGATCGTTGAACGATGTGTCCCAGTAGTAATCAAGACCGGTTTCACCGATGGCCACTACACGAGGGTCCAAGGCCAGGCGCTCGACCTCCTCCCAGGCGTCCTCGTCGACTTCGCGAACGTGACTCGGGTGGATCCCCACCATCACACGCACGTCCCGATGACGCGTAGCCAACTCAAATGCGGAATGGAGCGATGCCATGTCTATTCCGGGAACCAGAAAGGCCTTCACCCCTGCCTCGCGAGCCCGATCCAGGGCCGCCTCCCGGTCGTCTGAAAATTTTGCGTGGTTGATATGGACGTGTGAATCAATCAGCATGTATGGTAACGGACTGCATTGTGGATGGCACCGTAATGATACGGTCCCTATACTCGCGGGACCCTCTGATTGTGTCCACGCACGAACATTGCCGAGCGTTCCATGAACCCAGAACGGTCCCGTATTCTCCTTGTGCTGCTTGTCTTTGTCGCAGCGCTTTCCTCCTGGCCCCTCCTCCAGGTTGGAATGGACTGGTATGAGATTGCATCCTACCAGCAGGATGCAAATACACCCATGGAGTCGGGCGCCCGCGCGTCGGATTGGATCGTCTGGGAAGACGACGATGGATCCATTACTGCAGAATACGTTTTCCCGTCCGGCCCCGGATACGAGGCGGGTATTCGCGACGGCGATGTGCTCTTCCTGTGGGACAACCAGCAGTATTTCTACGCGGAGGACCTCAAGAATTCCATTGCTTTCCTGGGGCCCGGATCGACGCGCACGTACCTGCTCACGCGTGGAAACGACTTCGTGGAGGCCACGGTCCAGCTGGCTCGTCATCCCACGTTCCTCTACCCCCGCTCCAGCATTCTCTGGAAGTTTTCCCTGTGGGGATTCACTCTCGGTTCATTCCTGCACCTGCTCGGACTGTTCATTGCCGGTCCTCTCGCGCGGCACAACCGGGCGGCGCGTCTCGAACTCGCCCTGATTTCCGTGTCTTCCCTGTGGATATGGGGCAATCTGGCCCGCATGCTGCTTGTCGAACTGCTGGGGCCGCCCGACGCGGGCAGCCACTATGACGTGCTGTTCCAGGTTCTAACGACAGTCGGCCTTATTGGCTGGATCGGCTTCCCGCTTTTTCTTGTCCTCAAAGTGACGACCGATGCCGGCATATTGTCCCGTTCCGGACGTTGGATGCATCCACTCCTTCTCCTTGTACCGCTCATCCTGGCAATCGTTGTTCTGGTTACGTTGGCCCAGGGAGCCTTCGGACCCATAAGTGTGGAGGACCTGCTTGTGCCCATTCTCTTCTACGCGTCGTGCTATATCGGTGCCGGTGCGGGGGTGGCCCTTGTGGCCAATCCGGCGGCCGGTCATCCGGATCGCGTCGAGGCCTGGGGGCGGCTTGGGAGCTCCATCATCCTGCTCGTATCGCTGATCGTGGCACTTGCCGTACTTGGTGTCATCCCGCTCCTGACGGTGCTTACCGAGCAGATGACCGGATGGATCATCGTGTCGGCACAACTTCTGGCCGTTGTGCCCATCACCGTGTACACCATTGGCACGCTCCGATACGGGAAAGTGGAAGACATCCTCTCGCGAACATTTGTCTATACACTCGCTCTTGGTCTGATCTTCTTCACGTTCGTGGGTGGCGTGTCTGCGCTCGACACTTGGTTGGACAAGGGTGGGAATTCCAGGATCGTGATCGAAGGCTTGTTCGTCGTTGTGCTTCTCATGCTGTTTGAGCGCCTGGGGCGAAGCCTCCGTGTGCATGTGACCCGGATTTTCAGCGCGGAACGCTCCCGTGCCAGAAAGCAAATCTCCGCATTCATAGAGGAGGTCACGGGCTACATGGACGCCGGAACACTGGCAACGGAAGCCGTACGTGTTGCGGCAGGTGCCTTCGGTGCCCGCAGCGCCGTATTGTTCCTGGAGTCTCCATCCGAACCCGATACCTGGGTCATGGGAAATTTCAACCCGGCGCCCCCGTACGTCACGGAACAGGTCTTCCTGTCGTTGTGGCCGCACTTCAGGGCCAATCCCTCCGTCTGGGCACGAAACCCGGAACTGAATACACATACATTGCCTCCCCGGGCCCACCGGACACTGATCGAGTACGGCGCAGCCCTGGCCATTCCTGTCCGGGGTGACGATCGTCCGGTCGGCATGTTCATTCTGTCCCGGAAATCGGCCCGCCGAGCGATATACAATCTGGAAGACCTCGAGCAACTGCGCTCATTTGCCGTTCATGTCGGGCTGGCCACCGAGCGGCTGCAAATGGTCGAGCGGGAAAAGCGACTCGCCTCGGAGAGTTCTGAAGCCCACCTTGTAGCCCTCCGTGCACAGATAAATCCACATTTCCTGTTCAACGCGCTCAACACCATCCTCTCTCTCATTGAACAACAACCCTCGACCGCCGAGGAAGTAGTGGAAAACCTCGCCGCCATTTTCCGGTACACACTCCAGACGGGAAGCAAACCCTTTGTGCCCCTTGCAGACGAAATCCAGTTGGTACATCGTTATCTGAACATAGAACAGGCCCGTTTTGGAGATCGTCTGGAAATCGAAATTGCCATTGACCCCGATACCTGCACACACCCGGTGCCCGCATTCGCTGTACAGACCCTCGTGGAAAACGCCATAAAACACGGCATTGAAAAGGTTCGGGGTACAGGACACCTGCGCATATCGGCCCACTTTGAACAGAACGCGGCACAGGATGACACCCTGGTCGCCATCGATGTCCGGGATTCGGGAGCCGGAATACCGGCCCTGTATTCATTGGATGGGTTCACAACGGGTCGGCAGGCCTTCTTCGGTATCGGTCTCTCGAACGTGTTTGAGCGCATGTCCCAACTCTTCGGCCGGGACGACCTCCTCCAACTCACCAGCTCGCCCGGCGAAGGCACGACCGCCCGCCTCTGCATCCCCAAAAGCACACAGTCCCATGATCAGAACCGTAATCATTGACGACGAAGCACCGGCACGGCAGCGCCTGCGCAAACTTCTTTCCGGGCACAAAAAGCTGGAAATCGTTGGTGAAGCCGAGGATGGTCCGTCGGCACTGGAATTGCTCAACAGGGAGAAGCCGGATCTGGCATTTTTGGATATCCAGATGCCCGGCCATGACGGTTTCGAGGTACTGGATCGACTTGAACCCGACGCCCGCCCCGTTGTGATATTCACGACGGCCTACGATGAGTATGCCATCAAAGCCTTCGAGGCCAACGCGGTCGACTACCTGCTCAAGCCCGTCCCCAAGGACCGCCTTTCCGACGCCATTTCCCGCGCATCGCGCATACTCGGAACGCCTGCCTCCCGCACGGAGCTGGAAAACAGACTGGCACGTCTTCTGGACTGGATGGATGCGACGGCCGTGCAGGACGCTCCCGGGAGCGATCATGGACACGAGCAGGAATTCCTTGAGCAACTATCCATTCCGTACCGCGACCGCATTCTGATCGTACCAGTCACGGATCTGGTCTCGGTCGAGATATCAGAGGGGATAACGCGTGTCTTCCTGCTTGACAGGGAAAACGACACTCCCCGCCCACGACTCAAGCAGCACATTGTCTCCTACACGCTCGATCAACTGGAGAAGCTGCTCCATCCAGAGGACTTCATGCGGGTGCACCGATCGGCCATCGTGCAGCAGCGTCACATAAAAGAGCTGATCTCCTGGTTCTCGGGCCGCTTCAAGCTCGTCCTCACAGGAGGCCATGAAGTCATTGCCAGCCGCGAGCGCTCCAAAATCCTGAAGGACCGGCTCATGGTGTGACAATGATGGTCTGTGTGTGGAATTCAAACCCATACTGAACGGTGATCAGATACAACCCCGGACTGAGGCGTCTTCCCGACGCCGACGTCAAGTCCCAGTCAACGTCAGTCCCGGTGAATGTAATCACGCGTCGACCAGAGACATCATGAACATCTATCCGGGGCACGTCTGATGAGTAACGGGCGCTGGTCACTATTCGGACGTGTGACCGGGCCGGATTCGGATATATATCCACCGTCATGCGGACTTCCGGCACGGCGTCCTCCTTCGCGGTGCTGGTGGCAATGCTGGCAACATTGCTCTCCGGACCCTCCATGTTGTTGAAGGTCAGCGCGGTGACCACATAGTGGGCACTCCCCTCGCCAACCGGTGCCGGTTCGCTGAATCGAGGTTCATAGCTGACTGCCAGGAGGTTCTCCGGATTGTTCGTTACGGCACGCAGATCGACCGGCTCTTCCCCGATGACACGATATACAGCGAACCGACGTGCCGGCGCACCGAAAAACGACGGGTCCCAAGTGAGCAGAACAGATCCACCGGCCGAGAGTGCCGCCAGGTTTTCCGGCGCCCCCGGCGGGAACGTGTCCCGATGTTCCAGAGGAGCCCGAAACGCCGGCCTTGCATACAGGTCAGTCGTCAAAGAGTCTGTAAACCCCTGGTTGGTCTGTGTAAGCAGATCTGCCGTCCGGAAATGGACCGACCCGTTCACACCGGGGGTAGTACGGGCTTTGCGGATCTGCCGGGGGAGTTCTGCCGCCTCATAGCAGCAGTTGACACTGTCGCTCGTATCCATTTTGTAAACGGCATGCCCGACATAGATTGGCCTTGGATTCAAAGAACCTTGTGCCTGGGAGGCCCACCAGTCCACAAGCGTGGCGTAGTCCTGGCCACCGCCGAACTTCCAGTACAACTGCGGTACGAGATAATCGATGGATCCATCCTCGAACCAGGCGAGCGGATCTGCGAATACCACATTGTAGGCGTCAAGCCCGGTAATACCAGCCGGCACACCATTTCGCCAGATTCCGAACGGACTGACCCCGAACAGCGCTTCCGGATCGGTCGAAGTGACGGCCGCGTACACGTCGCGCATGAACGTGTTGATATTCTCACGGCGCCAATCGCCTTTGGGAAGACCGTTCACATTGTACGCAGCAAAGGTGGCATCGTCCTGTGCTCCGATGACAGGCGTGTAGGGATAGAAGTAGTCGTCAAAGTGGATGCCATCCACGTCATAACGCACCAGGATGTCCCGGATCACATCTATCACGAAGGCCCGCGCGTCCGGGATTCCCGGATCGAGAAGCTTTTGCGTCCCAACCTCCAGAATCCATTCCGGATTCGTTACCGAGACATGGCCGGGATCAATCGGATAGGCGTTTGTCTGGCGCACCGCCCGAAAAGGATTCACCCACGCATGGAGTTCCATGCCGCGCGAGTGCGCCAACTCGACGGCCGTCTCGAGTGGATCCCAGATCGGGTCCGGTGCCCGACCCTGGAGTCCCGTCAGGTACCGCGACCAGGGCTCCAGGGACGACGCATACATGGCATCGGCTTCCGATCGGACCTGGAAGAAGACCGTATTGATTCCCCGATCTTCCAGACCATTGAAGACTGCCGTCAGCTCAGCCCGCTGCGCTTCGACGGAAAGGTGCGCATTTGACGGCCAATCCAGATTGATGACCGTGGCTATCCATGCGCCGCGCATTTCCCATTTCTGCGTCATGTCCTGCGCGAGGAGCGCATAAGGAGCAGCTATCGAAAAAGCAGCCAAAAAGAACAGTGTTAATCGAAGGGCCTGGAACATGGTCGGTTGACAGAACGGGTCAATGTGTGTAATATCAATGTAAACATTTGCAGCACGGCCAACCTACCCCGGTGGCTGTGGCTTGCCCGTATATCACCAACCCACACAGAAAAACATGCGATTTGTTACTGTTTTAGCGATTGCCGCGCTGTTCATGACGGCTGGAAGCGCTTCCGCCCAGGTTGTCTCCACCGACTTTGCCTGGAATGTAGAAGCATCGTCCGACGGACCATACTCCACGAACCACTCGGGCGCACGCCAGGTTGCCGGCCCCTTTGATCTTGATGGGGACGGACAGGTCGAAGTCCTGGTCTCCGACTACTCGCTTGGTGGCCGGGTCCACGTATTTGAAAACAAAGGTCCCGATACGTGGGAGTTGATTTTTTCCACACCCTCTCTCGACAACACGGCCAACACGACCGGCAATATCCGTACCATGACCGGTGGTGACCTGGATGGTGACGGCTTTGGCGAAATCATCATACCGTCTGGCGCCGGCTTCGCGGATGACAATCCCCTTGGCGGCATCGGTCTCTTCTTCTTCGAAGCAACGGGCAATGACACGTTTTCCACAACCCCCGTCAAATATGATTTTGACGGAGACCCGTTGGATCGATGGACAGCCGAACAAATGGGCGCCGTGGATCTGGACGGAGACGGATTCGATGAACTCTACTTTGGGAATAACGGCGGAGCAAACTCCTCCGATGTCTGGATGGTTATCGGCGTCACGGGGGATATCGGCTCGGGATTTGAGACGTTCGTTCAGGAAGTCAAGCTCTCCTCGCGCGCCACGGAGGACTTCGATCCGGTAGGACGCGGCGGTGGCAGCCCGTACGGTATGGTTCCCGGTGACCTGAATGGTGATGGCGTAATGGATGTCGCCATGATGTCATGGAACAACTACAACTTCACCAACATGTCCGTGACGGGCCCCGATACATACGCTGTTCCGACCGACGGAGACCCCAATATCAACCTGCAGGCAGCCGCCGGTATCGGTGATCATGTTGCCTTTTTCGGGTGCTTCGGATATGACGTCAACAATGATGGCGACACCGAGGTGTACTGCCCGAACCTGCAGACCGGAGCCGTTTCGGTTCTGAACTACGAATCCGGCGAGAATGCACTTGAAGTCACGGCTGACAACGTTTCATTCAACGCCATTCCGGGACTTTCATCGCTGGGCCTCACCATCGGCGATCTGGACCAGGATGGTAACCCGGACCTGATTGCCGGCGGCCCATCCTACTCTCCGGGTCAGTTTGAAGACGGACAGCCTCCGGCCTGGTTGCGCATTTCCGAATTCACAGGAGGAGATGTGGAGGACCCCGCGAACTACACGGAGCCCCTGGACATCCGTATTGGCGAGCCGCAGGACGTGTTCAACACGATAGTCAGGGACTCTGCAGGCGTCGTCACGGAATTCCGGGAAAATGGCGGTCAGGGACCCGAGTTCGTGGCCAAGCTGGCGTTTCTCGGGGATGCGGACGGTGACGGCTGGAATGAGGTGGCAGTCTCCATGCAGGGCGTGGACGATAGCCTCTTCACGATCAATCGCACGTTCAACCCGGCTGACTCGACAGAGACGGATGTAGTCGTATCTTCGCGTCCGAATGAGCGTGTCTTCCTCCGGATCCTGACGACCGATGGTGTGAATGTCGCCATTGAGGACACGGACGTTGTGCTGCCCTCGGACTACATCCTGGAGCAGAGCTATCCGAATCCGTTCCGGGGCTCGACAAGTATCCGTTTCACGCTGCCCATTCAGAAAGCTGTTACGGTAAACGTATATGACTCACAGGGACGCGTCGTACGTACTCTCGTGAACAATGACATCCGTGCCAAGGGCACACATGAGGTCCACTGGGACGGTACGACCGATGCTGGCGCCATGGCAGCCAGTGGTACATACTTCTACACACTGGAGTATGGCAACTTCCGTCAGAGCAAGTCAGTGGTTCTCGTGAAGTAGAGCGCCCCGAAGTGTTATCTTTGGGGAGGCCTCGCGAGGGGCCTCCCCATTTTTTTCACCGGTGCAGCAGATTTCTCACACACCCTTTCAGAGATCATGTACAAAGCGGGTATTCTGCTCATTCTGAGCTGTTTCCTTGGTATCCATATGGCCGCGGGCCAAGGGAAGATTGCGGGTAAGATTACGGATGCAGCCACAAGGGAAGCACTCATTGGTGTCAATGTGATAATTGAGGGAACCACACAGGGTACGGTCACCGATTCTGACGGTAACTTCGTATTGCTGAACCTGAGGCCGGGTGAGTATTCGCTGCGCTTCTCCTATATCGGATTCGCTGCCCAACAGGTAACCGGCCTGCGTGTAACGACGGGTCAGACAACCCGCTACGACGTTGCGCTCTCTGAGGAAGTCATTGGTGGAGAAGAAATCGTCGTCCAGGCAGAGCGTCCCCTTGTTCAGAAGGATCTGACATCCTCAAAAACGTCGACCAATGCCGAAGAGATAGAAGCATTGCCCGTCGAGGGCTTTTTCGGCGTGCTCACGACGCAGGCAGGTGTTACCACGGGTCCCAGCGGAGCCATCCATATCCGCGGAGGTCGAAGCAACGAAGTCGCCTATCTCGTCGACGGCATGTCGGTGGGCAATCCCTTCGAAACGAACGGTCTGGCTACATCCGTCGCTGCCGATGCCATTCAGGAAATGACCGTCATATCCGGCGCATTCAATGCGGAGTACGGGAAAGCCATGTCTGGAATAGTGAACCTGGTCACAAAAGAGGGTGGTGACAAGGTGGAGGGCTCCATCAGTGTATATGGTGGCAACAATTTCACGACGCACGACGATGTGTTCTTCAGCGACAATGAGTTGCGTGCCAATGTCTACACGCTGGAAGGTACATTCAGTGGCCCCGTTCCCTTCGCCAAGCGCGTCAAGTTTTTCCTGTCGGGCCGTTTCGACAACGATGACGGACACATCTACGGACGCCGTACGTTCCTGCCATCGGACTCTGCCAACTTCAATGGAGATCCGGGCCTCATCAATCAGATCCGGGAATTCATCCCCGACTACGACGGCCCAGCCTGGTATTACGAAATACAGGGCAGACCATGGTATGAGTATGGGGAGGACGAACCCATCCCCGGAGAGACGGTCAGTATGAATCCGTCGAAAGGCCATAATCTCGTGGCGAAGCTGAATACAAAATTCTGGCCGGGTACCAAACTCGAGTACTCTTTCATTTCGGATGGTGGTAAGCGGACGCCCTTCAATTTTGCCTATCGACTTAATCCCGATGGTGTCTCCACCTTCCGCGATACAGGTACGAACCATGGTGTGGCTTGGACGCAGTCACTCAACGACAGGTCTTTTTACACAGTCCGGTTTTCGTATGCGAGCAATGAGGCCAGAAATTACCTGTACGATGACCCGAACGACCCCCGGTACGTGTCGACCGGGGCCATCGTCGGGTTTCCGGGCAACAACTTCCTCATGGGTGGCAACCAGAAGGGACGCGTCCTCGAGCGTTCGGACTCATACCGTCTGAAAACAGACTATACGCATCAAATCGGAGCAATTCACGAGGCGAAGGCCGGTTTCGAGTACAACCTCCATTATCTGGATCGACGCAATATGGTCGTGCTCTTCGACGGTGACCAGTACCTGGAACCCACGGTACCGGACGTGACTACTCCTGCCCACGACTACTACGAGGACCAGAAGGTCGTGCAGATCAGCGCTTACGCACAGGACAAGCTCGAATTCGACGACTTCATTATCAACGCCGGTCTGCGCTACGAGCGTTTCAACCCGCACGGCTTGTTCATCCCGAACCTGCTCGACCCCCAGCGTCGCAACAGTGAACTCCAGGAAGCCGACGTCGTCAACATCCTCATGCCTCGCCTTGGCGTATCCTTCCCCATTACGAACCGCGGCATCATACATTTCTCCTACGGTCACTTTGCCCAGATGCCGCGCCTTCGGAATATGTATGTGAACCCGGAATTTGAATTTCCGGTAGGCACAGCACCTACATTCGGCAATACCAACCTTCGGCCCGAACGCTCTGTTCAATATGAGATCGGCCTACAGCAGCAACTCACGGAAACCGTGGCCTTCAATGCCACGGGGTTCTTCAAGGATATCCGGGATTATCTGGCCCTGCAGAACATCAGATTTTCGACCATTTCCGGTGAAGACCAGTTCGCTATTTTTCAGAACCGGGATTATGCCAACGTGAAAGGATTCACGCTGGCCCTCACCAAGCGGCGTTCACCGGGAGGATATCTCGCAGCCACACTTGACTATACGTTCCAGGTTGCCGAGGGCAACAATGACGATGCCAATGCCTTTTTCTTCAATTCACTTTCCGGCAAGGAGACTGAATTCGAACTCATTCCATTGGACTTTGACCAGCGTCATATTCTCTCTGGCACGGTAACCATTTCTCCTGGACGGGCGTGGGGTGTTTCATTCATTGGTCAGCTTGCATCCGGCTATCCGTATACACCGCTACTGATTGACCAGAAAATCGACCAGTTACCCAACCAGGACCGAAAACCGACCACCACAAAACTCGATATGCAGATGCATCGCACGGTACACCTCAACGACCGGGCAAATCTGCGCGTGTTCGCACGCATATTCAATGTGCTGGATCGCCTGAATGAAAACTTCGTGTTCTCGGACACCGGGCGTGCCACGCGCTCACTGTCGAAACAGCGGGGGGTATTCGCGGCTTGGGAGGGTGCGGTCCAACGTGGACTTCCCGGCATCCAGTCGCTTGAAGAGTACGAGACCAGACCGAACTTCTTCTCTGCCCCCCGTGAAATACGCGTCGGCGCCACGCTTAATTTTTAATACTGCGACACCCACGTCATCACATGACACGTCTCCATCTTCGATTTTTCGGGCTCATCCTTGCAATCACCCTTCTTTCCTCTCCCGCTTCGGGACAGGAAAGAACCCGCGGGCAGTCGTATAGCGACCTCCGTACCTGGATCAATCAGCAGGTCAGCAAGGGCGGTGCACGGGCTGTCTCGGAGTGCCAGGAAGAAGCTTTTGCCACAAGGCGGGATGTCATCCTGAACGGCAACCGGATCACGACCCAAGTACTGAATTTTGGTTCCATCAGTTCGCCCGGCAATACCATCACGGACATCGTGTGGAATGGTCTCGGCTACGGATTCGAATTCGGTCCGTTTGTCGGAGCCGAGATCATTGACGATAACGATATCAGAGATCCCAAATCGGTACCGCTGATAGATGACAACGGGCAGCCCGTATTCGACGAGAACGGCGACCAGGTTTATGTCATGCATATCATCTCCGATGGACTGGTCTCCAATGGTGGTGAAGTGAGCCCCGATGGAACGGAGCATTGGGGCTGGCAACCCATTCCGTGCGCTGAACCCGTTGGAAATTTTGACGGACTCAATGTCGTCAATCCAGACTCTCCCCTGATTCCCGTGTCCGATGCTGAAGACAAGGACCTCGATGGCAAGCCTGACTCCTGGCCGGACGACTGGTTCAACGAAAACCTGAAGGAGTTCGTGTGGCCCGGAGCCCTGCAGCAAGGTGCTTCCAATGCAGACAAGGAAGCACTCTACTTCATGAATGACTACAGCAACAGGGAATTCAAGTACTACCCGTTTCCGTCGGATTCCACAAAGCGTGGTCTTGGCCTGGAAGTGGAGGTCCGACTGTACCAATGGGCAAATCCCCTGGCAGAGGACACCATCTTCATGGTTTACAAGATCACCAACAAGTCGGAAAAAGATCTTGACAAGGTTGTCTTCGGTATGTGGGGTGACCCGCACATCGGCGGCCCAGGCGACTGGCCGGACGATCTGGCTTTTTTCGATCCAAATCTGAATATGGTATTTGCGTTCGATGCCGATGGACGTTCAGATATTCCCGGGCGGGTACCGGGTTTCTTTGGCTACAAATTTCTTGAAAGCCCGGGTCTCGGAACGGAAATCATCAATGGACAGCGATTTGAGGGTGATGGTATTGACAACGATGGCGATGGAATGATCGATGAGTCCTGGACCGATGGCATCGACAATGACAATGACTGGGACCCCGAAACGGACGATGTGGGTATAGACGGCATTCCCGGTACTGGAGATGAGGGTGAGGGTGACGGCATTCCAACTGCGGGCGACCTGTTCGATATCACTAAGCCGGGTGAACCGAATTTCGAGTTTACTGATATCGACGAGTCTGACATGATTGGCCTTACCTCGTTCGCTTCCCCACCTTTTGCCGGCAACCGTATCAGTAATGATGAGCGGGTCTGGCAATTTGTTGAGCCCGGTAACTTCAGTGAGATTCCGGAAGAGCCAGGTGACAACGTCTTCATCTACGGGTCAGGCTACTTCCCGCTGCGCGCGGGTGAAACGAAGCGTTTCTCCATTGCCCTCGTACTGGGAGAATCTCTCAACGACCTTCGCCTCAATGCTGAAACAGCTCAACAGATTTTCGATGTTGGCTATCGTTTCGCACGGCCCCCCGCAAAACCCAACCTCAGAGCTGTCCCGGGCGACCGCAAGGTGTCACTCTACTGGGATGCCGTAGCGGAAGACTCGGTGGACCCGCTCTCACGGGACAAGGATTTCGAGGGATATGCCATTTACCGCTCGACGGATCCATCCTTCAGTGACCAGCAAAAAATCACGGATATCAATGGTTCGGCCTTCCTTTTCCAACCGCTTACGACAACGAATGGTGTTGAAGCCAAGTTTGACCTGGACAATGGTCTTTCAGGTCCATCGGCCATTCCGTTCCCCGGTCGTGGCGTGTCATTCAACCTGGGTAGCGACACCGGACTCTTCCATACTTTTGTCGACTCGAACCGTGTCGTGAACGGACAGACGTATTACTACGCGGTCACGGCCTATGACAGAGGGTTTTCAGGCGATATCGACAGTCCAGATGGCATACCGCCGAGCGAAACTTCCAAAACGGTCACATTCAACCCGGTCGATGAGTCCTTTATTTTTGACGTCAATACGGTGAGTGTAATACCAAGGCCTGTAACGGCCGGATTTCTTCCCCCGTCCATCATTGAGGCGGGTGGCATCCAGCACGAAACAGGACACGGCACAGGAGAAATTGATATCAGGATCCTCGATCCAATGGCAGTCCCCTCAGACGGCACGTACCGAATTGATTTTGATGTCCGGGACGGGAGCACCGTCTACTCGGTAACCGACCAGAATATGCGAACGGTGAGCATCCGTGCACTGACGGGTAAAACGTCCTCACTCGGCGCTCGCAATATCAACGCTGATTCATTCGTGCTTCGAACGGCCAATGGCACGCAACTCGTCAAGGACGTAGACTACGAGTTGATCGAGGCGAGTGGCAGCGTACTCGTCCTGGAAGGTCAGGTGTCCGATGGCGATTCGCTGACGGCAACATTTACGCACCGTCCGATTGCCTACAGTCACCTTCTGAACCGCGAAGAAGGCAATCCGGTATTCGATGGCCTGCACCTCTTCGTACAGGATGTGGAACTGAGCGTTGACGACGATCAAACCGGTTGGAGCTTGGGAGGCGCCAATATTCCATTCCAGGTTCGGGTGGCCACTTCAGGTCCTGGACGAATTCCGCAGCCCGCCGACTACGAAATCACGTTCTCGAATTCCGACATCGGAACCAGCTTCAGCAACAATCTCCCCATTCCCTTTCGTGTCGTGAACCTGACACAGGCCAACACGGAGCTTGACGTATTCACGCCTGACATCAACCGGAATGGAACGTGGGATGTCAACGAACCTATTATTTTTCTGGAAAATGTAGACGGAACGCTGACAGCGACGTGGCAGGTTGCGTTCGATGATGTGGATGAAATTCCCGGCGATGGCGACATCTTTTTTGTCCGTACCGAGAAGCCGTTCCGGGACAATGACTCCTTTACCTTCCGCACAATCGGGGCCCGTGACGACGTGGAGATATCCCGTGAGAATGTCTTCAATTGTGATGATGACCGGGGTGAGTGTATTTATGCTGTGCCCAATCCGTACGTCATGACCAATACCATAGAGCCGACCAACCCGGTCTCGCGCTCCGCCCGGGGCGACAGGCGATTGTACTTCGCGAATGTCCCGGCCAAGGCCACGATCAGGATATATACGCTGTCCGGTGAACTCGTGGATACCATTAAGCGCGACTCACCGGTCGACGATGGCAAACAATTCTGGGACCTTCGAACCAAAGACAACATGAACATCGCATACGGCCTGTACATCTTCCACGTTGACTGGGATGGTGGATCGTACGTTGGAAAATTTGCCGTCATCAAATAATGACTATCATGAGGCAAACCATTACTCGCTCCGTGCTGTTCGGCGTCCTTCTGGCCTGCTCGATGCCTGCCAAAGCTCAGAACACGCTCGAGAACGGTGAGACCGATACGATCACAAAGGTCGGTACAACCGCCGCTCAATTCCTCAAGCTGGGTGTAGGTGCAAGGGCCATCTCCCTTGGAGGCACTTTCGTCGCCGAGGCAAGCGACCTTTCTGCACTCTACTGGAATCCCGCGGGGCTCGCTCGCATGAACGGCTCGGCGTTGCAACTCTCCCACACGCAGTATCTGGCAGACATTGATTACAATTACGCCGCTTTTGGCATTGATCTGGGTGCCATGGGCACCGTTGCGGCCTCCCTGCTGTTTCTGGATTCGGGAGACATGGCTGTCCGAACGGTCGAAGAACCCCTTGGCACAGGCGAGTTGTTCAAGAAACAGGATTATGCGATACAACTCACCTATGGCAGGGCCCTGACCGATCGATTTTCCATCGGTGGCACAGTCAAGTACATCCGTGAGAAAATCTGGCATTCCACCGCCACCGCTACTGCCCTCGATATCGGTGTGCTCTTTACAACGCCATATGAGCGGCTGCGACTGGGCGCATCCATGGCCAATTTCGGACCACGCATGCAGATGTCCGGACGCGACATTCTGTTCAGTTCGGATCCAGCCCCGGACCAGCAGGGAAATGTTGAAATCGTCAATGCCGAATTTCTGGCCGAAGAGTTTACGCTCCCCCTTCTGTTTCGTGTGGGGCTGGCATGGGATGCCGTTCGGAACGCCGACTACAGGGTCGTGGCACTCGTGGATGCGGCCCACCCGAACGACAACAGTGAGTATATGAACCTGGGTTCCGAGTTTATTTTCCGGGACCTGATCTCACTTCGCGCTGGATATCGAAATCTGTTTGAAACGGATGGAGAGCAAGGGCTTACGTTCGGCGGCGGCCTCAATCTGCGTATTGACAGCAGTATCCGCGCCCGTTTCGATTATGCTTACGCCGATTTCGGTCGATTGGAACAGACCCACTGGTACACGTTCAATCTGCAATTCTGATCATTTCCTCCATGCCCAGCAGAATGAACATCACGACATTCGGAGCACTTCTCATACTGCTCCTGTCTGTACCGTCCGCATCGGCACAGATTATCCATGACATGATCGATGCCGAGGTGGCGTTTGGTCCGGTCACGACGGCGTCCCTCGGTAAGATGCAGGCCGTCTCCAGGCAGTCGGATCGGGTTCAGGTACCCTTCACCGGAGTTGCCGCGGAAATAGGCTCGACAGCGGACATGATCAATGTTGAGATCCGGTTTTCTGCGGATGAGGGTGCATCCTGGACCTCGTGGGAGGCTGCCCATGTAACCGCCAGCCCTTCCGGCGGAACGTTTCTCGCTGGACTGTACCGTGATGATCTGATCAATGCGTCGCACTACGAAATTCGCGTCCTGACAGAGTCGCAGGCCGTCACGGTGATCCGAGAATCCGGTGTATTCAACGGTTTACGTGATGTCGACACCAATCCACCCGAAGGGCTTGTGGTACGCAAAGGCAAGTCCACCGGTGATATCATTCCGCCCCCGCTCATCACGCGCAGCGACTGGGGCGCTGCGGCTTTCAAGGGCGGAAGTCCGTCGCCGCTCACTACGGGTGCCTTTCGCTATATGACCTTCCACCATGCGGCTGGGTGGTCGGCTACAACCAGGGCTGAGGGTATTGCCGCCGTCCGCGCCATCCAGGACTTTCATCAGAATGGCCGGGGTTGGAGTGACATCGGGTACCAGTTCCTGATTGATCGCGGAGGTCGTCTTTACCAGGGACGGCCATTCCTCGATGGATCAACATCTCTTGACCAGGTTCCGGCCCTGGCGCTTGGCGCCCATGTGGGCGGTGTCAATACAGGAAACATCGGAGTTTCCATTCTGGGCTGCTATCATCCACCGGACGGCTCACAGTGTTCAGAGCAGATCACACCTGAAGCGCTGCAGACGTACGTCACGCTATTCGCATTCCTGAGCGAACGCTATGAAATCGAACCTGAACTCATTCGCGGGCACAGGGATTTCTCACCAACAGCCTGCCCGGGTGATAATAATTATGTCCTGCTGCCGCAGGTACGGGCCGACGTGACTGAGTTGCTCATCAACGGAAATGCTCCCATCGGGTCGGCCGCCATCACAACGGCAGACGTGAAGGAAGGAAGTGTGCACTTGTCCTGGGACGTACTGGATACCGGTTCGCTCTCATCCATACTGATTGAGCGGAGTATAGGGCGTTCGACTACCATAGTTGCCGAACTGGATCCGACAAGTGGAACGTACGTCGACGCAATGGCTCCTGCCGATGTGGAAATTGCATATACGATCGTTGGCCTCTCCACTGACGGGCGGCGCCAGGAGTTGGCCAGCACCATAGTCAACGTCGATACACCGCTGAGATTTACGTTGACCGACGCGTGGCCCAATCCAACCACCGGTGCTTCGACATTCCGTTACTATACCCCCCACGATGGCTTCGTTCGCATTCACCTGTACGATGCCACGGGAAGGGAGGTCCGTCTTCTTCAGGACCGGTTCCTGGATGGAGGGTCCTGGCACACGACATCCCTACAGGTTGATGATCTGCCTGGTGGCGTCTATTTCTATCGCATGACGGTCGAGGGCTTCTCCGGGACGGTGTTTGACAAAACACACCAGCTCATCGTGAGATAGAGACGGCTTTCGTTCCCGCATGCCATGTCCACAAAAAAAGTGGCCCGGCCTTCTTGCGAAGGCCGGGCCACTCACCCAGAACCAATCATCACTGAGAGGTGATGAACCGACCGTGTGCCGTTGTCCAACGGGAGGTTGTGCCTGTTGAACCGATCGGTTACAGTGGCCAGTCTACGCCACGCGGCATATACGGGGATGCCGGGGTAATGACATAAGCCCACGTAGTCCAATTCCCTACGTGGGACCAGACATGAGACGCACCGACCTGCCTTGTGGCCGGAAAACGACCCGGCGACAATTCAGCAGGCCGACGCGCATTGTGGCATGATTCTCGCAGTTAGACATGCGACACCCTGTTTCATCCATGCTCACATGCAATTACTGGTACAGAACCGTCCCATGCAGAGGGGTGCGGAAGACGACTGCCTGATGGCTCATCTGGAGCTTTCAGCGCGCTCACATCCGGTTCCAAAACGCTCTCTCCATATCAGGAAAGCCCACAATACAGCCTTCCTCCTGACGGGTGATCTGCTCGGGCTCCTTGGTATTACCCTGTTATCTGAAATGTCACTCGCGGCTGCGGCCGCCTGCCTTGGCGGGTTTGCCATTCGCGGTCTCTACCCCGGCTGGGGGCTCGACAGACGGGAAGAATTCGGCCGGCAGTGGGCAACCATTCTGGTCGTTATGGGACTCTGGGTACTGTTCGCTCCCTCTGTCAGCCTGCATATGTTGCTGGCACTTCCCGCGGCACTCGTCGTGCTTCCGTTCATTCGCCACTCCGTGAAGAAGGTGCTCCTGGCGTCGTGCGTATTCGGTATGCCGGTTGCCATCTACGGCGCTGGATCGGACGGGCGTACCCTGGTCGAAGCACTGCGCGAGAATATCGATATGGGACTCATACCGGTTGCCTTTCTTGATGATCACCCGGCATACTGGGGTGCGCACGTGCAGGGATTGCCCGTTCTTGGAGACACCAATGTGGTTTTGAACCAGGCCTGGACGGGCATTCTCGCCATGCCGGATGTGGAACAGGAATTTCGACAGTATCTCATGGACGGTCCCCTTTCCTGTTACCCCTACGGATATGACGTTTCTGACGGGCAGAATCCACTTGACAGTCTTCGGGACGTGGCATGCCCAGGCATAATGAAACGAATAGTCGGATCCTGTTGGCCGTGGCCGCGTTCGGAAGGCTGAGTCTCGTTTCATACCCAACTTTGACATGCCATCGGATACGCCCGACACCCGCATTGATTGGACCAATCTGCTATTCATAGGTGGCTATCACGTCGCCCTCATTGTTCTGCTACCCATCTACCTGATGGAGCGCGCCCCTTCATGGGAGCTGGTTTTGGCGTCGTGGGCACTCTGGACACTGTCCCTGATGGCCATAACGACAGGGTATCACCGGCTGTATGCCCACAGGACGTACAAAACCAACCGTTTCATTGAAGCCGTCTTGCTGTTTTTCGGCACCATGGCCGTCCAGGGCAGTGTCCTCCAGTGGTCTTCTGATCACCGCATGCACCACAAGCATGTGGACTCGGATGACGATCCCTACAACGCCGAAAAGGGATTCTGGCACTCCCACATGCTCTGGATGTTCACCGGCAGACGTCTCGTTCGCGACCGGTGGGTACACGACCTCATCAAAGATCCTGTGTTGCGTTTTCAACACAAGTACTTTGCCCCGCTCATGGTGCTTGTCAATATCGTTGCCATAGCCGTGTTGTGGGCAATTACCGGCGACCTGCTGGGAGCCATCGTTGTTGGCTTTCTGGCACGTCTCTTCCTGGTGCATCATTGCACCTGGTTCATCAATTCGTTGGCTCACATGTGGGGCTCGAAACCCTATTCCACCGAGCACTCGGCCGTCAACAACTTCATCCTCTCGCTACTCACCTTCGGCGAAGGCTACCACAACTACCATCATACGTTTGCCGGTGACTATCGCAACGGCATCCGCTGGTACCAGTTTGACCCACCGAAATACGTCATCTGGTTGCTGAAAAAAGTAGGCCTTGCACGCGATGTCAAACAGGTGAATCACCTGACCATCAAGCGCAAACTCATCAACGCCGACAAGCAGATGCTGCTCGACCACATCCGTTCACTGGGTCAGGCACACCACGACGCCCTTGTGGCCCGAGTGGAAGAGATGTCTACCCAGCTGACAACGCAATACACGGCACTGAAAACCGTTTCCGATGCATACGCACAGGCCAAGAAGCGTAAAGACGAGGAAATGACGTATCTGCGGGGGCGCATGATCGAGCTTCGCCGCTCGGTCAGTCAGGACATGCAGGACTGGAAGCGGTTCATGAACGAGACGCTCTCCATGGAGGCTGTACCCCAGCCTGCGCCGCAACGGGCCTAGAAGGCCAGATCAAATTCCCGATGAAACGCCGTCGACCAGAGCGCCGCACGTACGCCGCGACCTGGAAACATCTGCATCCAACAATCGGCGTATAACGCAAGCTGGCCTTCATAGAGCGCCTTCAGCGCGCGCTCCGAAACACGGTCCGTCTTGTAGTCTACGATCACCCACGCGTCTTGGTCGCGCAGTGCCAGGTCAACCGTACCGGACACGATGCGGACAGGGCTCCCGGGCAGGGATGTCGTAAATGATACCTCTGAAAGTACTTCGTCAGCTTCCAGGACCCGCTGCCAGAGCGATCCCCGCATGAAACCGGAAAGGGCATCAACCACAGCAGTCACCGATGTTCCGGACGGCTCCGTCCCCATGGCCGCGCGCAGGGACGAGACGGCGATCTCGTGCAGGTCCGCCGTCCTTACGTCCGCGGCGTTGGTCACGAGCCGTTCCATGCCAAGATGTACCGCCTGACCAAATTCCCTGCCCTCCATTCCAATGGCCAAGGGTGGGGGGACGAGCTCGTCCACTGAATCCACGGCGGCTTCGACCTCTTCTTTGTCACTTGGGCGCACGAGTTCGTGCGTTGGCACCGAGGCGTTACCAACGGCCTGCCTCATGCGCAAAAGCCCACGGCGTCGCTCGTCATGCCAGTATGTGACACCGCGACCCTTGACATCCGGACCGCTCTCCTCCCCGGGGATGGAGATGCGATCGGGTACCTGGTCGAGTCGCGCCAGGACCGGCACATCAGCGAGCGCTGGTACAAGGTCACCCCAGTGACCGGCTTGTGGCGCATCCCGGACCGTCACGACAAGTTCTCGTGCCGCGCGGGTACAGGCCACATAGAGCAGCCTTTCATGTTCGGCGAGACTGAATGCCTTCTCCTTTTCAACAGCCCCGGTCCAGTCGCTTGGCGTGAACGTCACCTGGGGGCTGCCAAAAGCCGAGGGTGACCTCAGCGCGAGGGCAATGAACGCCAATCCATCCCGCGTAAATGAATGGGTATGTACCCTCGGTGCGCCCGGATACCCTGCATCCGCAAGATAAACGCATGGCGCCTCCAGTCCTTTCGCCTGGTGGACGGTCAACATCTGTACGCCGTCATCACCGTCCGCCGCGTGGAGTTTCATGGGCACGTCGCCGTCGCGGTAGCGCAACAGCTCTTCCGTGGCCTCCACCCAGTCCAGATTACGCTCTTCTGCCGCGGCAAAAAGCGCAAGAATCTTTTGCAGGACGCCGGTATCGATAGCAGCCGAGGAGCGGAATCGGAGCAGATCCCACCATCCCTCCGTGTCCGCTGTAACCCGAAGGGCTTCCCAGGGAGAGAGCGACTGAAAACGATGATAAATGCGGGCCAGGGTCGCGCTCGCCACCGCCACGGAATGCTTGGACGCGCCCGGGTCCACGTCCGGCCCGCTCCCGGAAAGATCCCCTGCCAGCGTATCAAAGCGCCCCCCATTCATGCGCCAGGCGTACAGATCAGCATCCGAGACGCCGAAGAATGGAGTCCGCAGCGCGGCAATCCCTGCGGCCTCATCACCCTCACGCAACAGGGATTCAAGAATGTTGCATACAGCGGGGAGGACATCACTTCCACCAGACACCTTGCCTCCGGATACGCGCACGGGAAGACCAGCCGCGGTAATTTCGGCCACATAGTCAGCGACGTACTTGTTTCGCCGGAAAAGAATCATGAAGTCGCTCGGCTTTTCGTAGCGGCCTTCGGCCAGATGCTCCCGGATGGTATGCGCAATAACACGCGCTTCAGCCACGGCACTGTCCTCGGCGCGCATGGTGCTGTTCAGCCAGATGGCCTTGACAGAAGGCGCCGCCTGCGTCCGCCGCGGTTCTTTCGCAGCCGCATCATATGGTTCCAGAGGCTCCCAGGGTGCCTGTTCGTGTCGACGACCCGTCTCCGCAGGCTGAAACAGCGGTGCAAGGGCCTTGTTGATCCAGCGGCAAATGGGCTCGGAAGATCTGAAATTCGTAGTAAGCACCAGGCTTCGCCCGCCCTGGGACACGATGGCCTTCTCCGATCTGGAAAACACTTCGAAATCCGCCCGGCGAAAGCGGTATATCGATTGCTTGTCATCGCCAACAAGCAACAAGCGGCCGGGCAGGAGTCGATTCCTCGTCCAGTCGTGCTCGTCGACTGCATCGGCAGCCAGGTTGAACAACAGGGACGCCTGTACCGGATCCGTATCCTGGAATTCATCTATCAGGATGCGACGCAGTGTGCCCTGCAACTCGTTCCGCACGTCAGCCGAGGTATACAACAGGTCATTCAGGATGTGTATCGGATCCGAAATGGTCAACCTTCCCTCGGCCCGCCTGAACGCCGCATAGTCGTCTACGGCATCTTGCACAAGCGCCATGGCACGGCCATGGACCTGCGCATCCCAGGCAGCGACCAGGGGCACGATCTGATTCTGGATACGGGACAGAACCCACCAGGGCGCAACGTCATCTTCCACGCCGTCCCGCACCGCTTTCATGAACTTCTGAGGCCGGTCCCACCGGTTCATGGTCATGCGAAGCCTGCCCACCCTGGTGTCGATCATATCACAGAACAGACGCAACCATTCAGCTGTCTGCCCCAGGGACATGGAGGGACGCATGCGCTCCATGAAACGCGCCTTCCGCAACCGGCTCTGCACGGCGTCTTCGTTGTCGCCTTTGTGCCCTATCGGACCCAGGTCTGCCATGACCTGCCGGGCCGCCTCCACGGCCGGTGAAAAATCCACGTCCCGGCGCTCCTCCCGCACAACATTCAAATCGGCATTTTCGACGAGCCGCCCGAACAGATCGACCAGGGAGGACCGATCCACACCGGCCTCCCGCAGGAACTCCAGTTCCGGGCTCTCATCCTGTTGCATGATGAATCCGCTCCAGAACCTGTTCCGCATTACCTCCTCTTCCTCCTCCTCCATCTGCCGGAAATCGGGAGGCAGACCGACCACATCCGCATACTGACGCACAATCCCGGCGCAGAAGCCATGAATCGTTCCGACGTGCATTTCATCGAGACGACGCCGAGCCTGCGACAGCCTCTCCTGTTCTCCTGCAACCGCGATTTTATTCACGGCCGCATCGACCGCCTCATGAATACGCCCGCGAAGTTCTGCAGCAGCCTTGCGGGTAAACGTGATTGCTACAATCGAGGAGGGCTCCTCCCCCATGCGCAGGTGCGCCAGCACCCGCTCGACAAGTGCCGTGGTTTTTCCGGACCCCGCCCCGGCACGTACAATGATATTGTGCTCCACATCCAGATACGGATCGGAAGACATGGGTGTCTTCCCATCATTCTGCCCGCGTATCGTGGCCCGTGCCTCCCAGTCCCGAACGCGGCTCATGTCGACTCTCCCGCAAACAAATGGCGCTCCGCGTACCACCAGGTGTCAAGTCTTCTGCGGAAGTCGTCGTCCGATACGGTCTTGTTTTTCAGCATCCGACCCAGCAACTTCACATCTCCGCAGACGGGCCGTACATCGCAGAACATGCAGGGAGATTCGCTGTGGCCCGCGGCCTGGGGAAACCAGCCCGCATTGACGCGGTCGGCAAGCACGTCAAGATGCCGCGCGCCATCATGGGTCAACGGGTCGTTGACAACCTGCAATGTACCCCATTCTCCCTCTTTCACGAACAGGTAGCCGGAAGAGGCTACCGTTGCCTGCTCGGACTGCTTTCGAACCAGGGCATACACAAACCACTGCAGCCTGTGCTGCATGGCTGTCAGTTTTTTCTCCTCATAGGGAGAGGACGAACCCGTTTTGTAGTCCAGGATACGCTCTTCACCCTGTGGATTGCGGTCCACGCGATCAATCTGCCCGCGGAGCCGCCACGGTCCCACGTTGACATCCCTGAACTTCCATTCCGCCTCCACCTGCGTCCATGTTTCCGTCTCCTGGGCGGCCAAGGCGCGCAGCGTGCCGACCATGGAAATCAATTCCGTCTCCGTTGCCATCCGGGTATAGGATCCGGGTGGAGGTGACAGCCGCGCGTGCTTTTCAAGCCGCTCCCGTACCAGTTCCGCTATGGCGTCGTGTCCATCCTGACGGGTCAGCAGTCCCCGAACGTGTGCGTCCTTGAACACGATATGCATGAGACTACCGCGTTCGGCCGCCGTAAGCCACTCGGTTCGTTTCTCGCGCGGGCGAACGCCGAGGATATCCCGGACGAAATACCGATACGGACACTCGGAGAGGCGCTCGAGCGACGATGCGGAGGCTGTCGTCGGACGACTGGTATGACCCAGAATCCCATTCTGTGCCGTCCATGATGTCCCGGAGCGCTCGTTCCACGCCTCCACGATGCGGGGCATTTTCTCCTCCAGTCCCTGCGCCAAGAGCGGCACGAGCAGCACGGGGTCAGGCCGGTCCATCATTGAGGCGTGCGTTTTGTCTTCAGGAAGGAGGCCGGCGCAGGCCGCGTGCGGAAACAGCTCCCGTGCCTGGCGGACATCGTAGGCCGGCACGCACAGCGTGATTTCCGATGTGCGCCGGGAGAGACGGTCGAGCAGGTCTGCCAGCGGTACGCGGTCTACCTCCTCCTGCACGGCGTCGTACCCGAGCCTGTACAGGACGTCCATGGCCGAACGGGGAAGCCCGTCGGTATCACTGGCCGACCGTCCGGCCGCAGCATTGTCATCCATCCCGACAACCCACGTTGCGCGGCGCAGGGAAAGAGCCGCCCGCTCCAGGGGCAGGACCAGAATGCTTCCTGGTGGCCCGTCATCGACCGGCATCTGTACCCCCTGCAGACTTCCCAGCAAAACATCCGCCGCCCGTGTCACGGGCATCGTGATCGATTCCGGAATGACCTGTGCGGCCCTTCCCCGGAGTGCCGTATTCATGATGTCCGTCCAGGTCGTATCGCGTGACGGCACGTCCGCCAGGACACGGCGAACCCAGCGAATCATCTGCTGCAGACTCATGTCAGGGCGAAGCTGGCCGCGGTCATCGAGCAACTCCTCGATGTATTTCCGGGCAAAGGATACCAGGCTGTCCACGGCATCCGAAGCACCCTTCACGGCTTCCCGCAGAAGACCGGCATAATCCGGCGAAAGCAGTCCGACCATGTCCACCGGCCAGGCATCGAAGAGAAGCTCGACCGCACACCGTCGACCCGGTGTGCGGTCGTCCTGGTTCAACAGGCCGGCGCGCGCGCACGCCACGGCCTGTTCCGGCCGGAGTCCACCGGACACCCACTTGAGCAGGGCCTGCACGTGGCGACCGGGCGGTGTGTCGAAAAAAAGCCCGCCATGATCCACTACCACGGGTATGCCGTACGTACGGGCGGCGACTGCAAGTCGCCGCCCGTACACGGCCGGTTGGGCGAGCGCGATCTGAACCTCGTCAAAAGGCCTGCCGGAGGCCAGCACGTCGCCGAGTACGTTGGTAACTTCATCATCCCGGTCCCGCGCCTTCAGAATGCGAAAAGAGGCCGCGTTTGTCACGCTCGGGGGCGACGCCCCGATGGATTCCACGGCCCGAATATGCTGCTCAAGTTGCTCCAGCAGCAGCCGCTCACCTGGAAGCGGCCGGATATCGTCCAGTTTGACGAGCAACGTCGGGTTTCGGAGGCGTACAAACTCCTCAACACGCTCCGCGGCCCGCAGCAACATCCCCGTGGCATCGAGCGCATCGCAGCGCCGCAGCATGTCGGCGTAGGCCTCCAGCAGGTCGGCCACCACCGGATCGCCCCCGGCGCTCCTCCATGCATCTGAACCGATTCCGCGGACGCGGAGCACCGAGATCAGGCGCTCCGCGGTCGCCGGGGACCGCCGGAGATAGTGGTCAGCCGG
>Ga0210009_1001015_pt1 | contig 26652 bp, 18 predicted proteins | sample CryGeyCG2114_065_FD_185457 | JGI IMG/M metagenome (GOLD analysis project Ga0210009, IMG submission 185457) | Groundwater microbial communities from aquifer - Crystal Geyser CG12_big_fil_rev_8/21/14_0.65 (SPAdes) (version 2) | ecosystem: Environmental > Aquatic > Deep subsurface > Groundwater ... | reverse complement strand
ACACGCTTGGCAAGCACTGTCGTGATTGCTGCGGTCAAGGTCGTCTTGCCATGGTCAACGTGACCAATGGTGCCCACATTCACGTGGGGCTTCGTGCGCTGAAATTGTTCTTTAGCCATGTCCTTGTTCGGCTTGTCTATGGATTATTCTGCCGTTACCGCACCAGCGGCCGAGGCAATGATTTCGTCACGAACACTCTTCGGAACTTCCTCGTAGTGGTCGAACTGCATACTGTACAGGGCCCGGCCCTGCGTAATCGATCTCATGTCGGTCGAGTACCCGAACATCGAAGAAAGCGGTACAAACGCCTTGATGACGTGTACGTCGTTTCTCTGACCCATGCTCTCAATGCGCCCGCGACGACTGTTGAGGTCACCGATCACATCTCCCATGTATTCTTCGGGGGTGACGACTTCGACTGCCATGATGGGCTCCATCAGCTTGGGTCCAGCCTTACGGGCAGCCTCGCGGAAGCCCATGCGACCTGCGATCTCGAACGAAAGCTGATCCGAGTCCACGTTGTGGAACTTTCCGTCATAGAGGCGCACCTTGATGCCCTCAACAGGGTAGCCAGCCAGCGGCCCCTGCAACATGGCGCTCTGTACACCTTTACCGACCGAAGGAATGAATTCCCGCGGAATGGAGCCACCTTTGATATCGTCAATGAACTCCAGTCCTACTTCTCCTTCGTCGGCAGGACCGACCTCCATCCAGACCTCAGCAAACTGACCACGTCCCCCGGACTGCTTCTTGTGGGTATACTTGTGGTCAACTGTCTGTGTAATGGCCTCGCGATAGGACACCTGGGGCTTGCCAACGTTGGCTTCCACCTTGAACTCCCTCTTCAGGCGGTCCACAATGATCTCGAGGTGCAACTCGCCCATCCCGGCGATGATTGTCTGGCCTGTTTCATGGTCAACCGACACCTTGAACGTCGGGTCTTCTTCGGCAAGCTTCTGCAGGCCTTGGCCCAGTTTGTCGCTGTCTGCCTTCGATTTCGGCTCAATGGCAATCCGGATGACAGGCTCGGGAAAATCCATTTTCTCCAGAAGGACCTCGGAATCCGGATCCGTCAACGTGTCACCCGTTCGGACATTTTTCAATCCAACAGCGGCCGCAATATCCCCCGCCTGTACCGCTTCAATATCTTCACGGTGGTTCGAGTGCATGAACAGCAGGCGTCCAACGCGCTCACGTTCCCTCGATGTCGCATTCAGCACAGCCGATCCTTTCTCCAGCTTGCCGGAATAGACGCGGATGAATGTGATTTTCCCAACGTAGGGGTCTGTCATGATCTTGAATGCGATCGCACTGAACGGGCCCTTCGGGTCGGGCGCGCGCGTTACCTCTTTGTCCGTTTTTGGATCGATACCGGAAATCGGAGGCACATCAAGCGGGCTGGGAAGGTAATCGATGATCCCATCCAGCAGTCGCTGTACACCCTTGTTCTTGAAAGCGGAACCACAAAAAACCGGCGTGATGTCCATGCTGAGTGCTGCCGTGCGTACGACATCCCTCAACTCCTCGGCCGTGATGTCCTCGCCCTCCAGGTACTTGATCAACAGCTCGTCGTTGTGCTCTGCGACAGCTTCCAACAGATTGATTCGCCAGTGACGGGCATCCTTGACCAGGTCTGCCGGAATATCTATTTCGTCAAACGTGGAGCCCTGCGTCTCATCATGCCAGATGATGGCCTTGTTCCGTATGAGATCAATGACCCCCTTGAACATTTCGCCTTCACCGATCGGCACCTGCACAGGAACCGGGTTGGCCTTCAGCCGGTCGCGCATGGCCTGGACGGCTCCTTCAAAATTGGCACCCGTGCGGTCCATCTTGTTGACGAACGCTATCCGCGGAACATGATACTTGTCCGCCTGGCGCCATACCGTCTCCGACTGCGGCTCTACGCCGCCCACCGCGCAGAAGAGTGCAACAGCGCCGTCAAGAACGCGCAATGACCGCTCCACCTCTACGGTGAAATCAACGTGACCCGGTGTGTCAATAATATTGATGCGATGGTCGTGCCATTCACAGGTCGTAGCGGCCGATGTAATAGTGATCCCCCGCTCTTTCTCCTGCTCCATCCAGTCCATCGTGGCGCCGCCATCATGGACTTCGCCCATGCGATGCAAACGGCCCGTGTAAAACAGAATCCGTTCTGTGGTGGTCGTCTTACCCGCATCGATATGGGCCATGATGCCAATATTGCGGGTTCGCTCGAGGGGAAACAGTTTGGTCTTGCTCATGTTCTGCTAGAATCGGAAGTGGGCAAAGGCCTTGTTGGACTCCGCCATTCGGTGCGTGTCGTCCTTCTTTTTGATGGCTCCACCCTCTCCTTTGGCGGCGGCCAGAATTTCTGCAGCAAGGCGATTGGCCATGCTCTTGTCATTTCGTGCGCGTGCATATTGGATGAGCCAGCGGAAGGCAAGAGCCGTTCTGCGATCCGGGCGTACTTCCACGGGCACCTGGTACGTAGCACCACCAACACGGCGACTGCGTACCTCAACAAGTGGCGCTACGTTGTTGATGGCCTTGTGGAATACATCGACACCAGACTCACTGGCACGCTCCTCTACCACATCGAATGCCTGGTAGACGAGGCCGCGGGCTACGTTTTTCTTGCCATGCTGCATGACAGCATTGACGAACTGGGAAACGAGAACATCCCCATAGACGGGATCTGCTGTCGTTTGCCGTGTTTCTGCTCGTTTTCTACGCATAATCTGTTTGAAACAGTGTAAAGCTTAAGGTCGGATCAACTACGCGGCCTCTTCGTGCCGTACTTGGAACGACTCTGACGGCGATCCTCGACACCTGACGTGTCAAGCGCACCACGCACTATGTGGTACTTGACACCCGGGAGATCCTTGACACGACCACCACGCACCAGCACAATGGAGTGCTCCTGCAGATTGTGGCCCTCACCAGGGATATAGGCGATCACCTCGATGCCGTTCGTAAGTCGCACCTTGGATACCTTCCGAAGCGCCGAGTTGGGCTTCTTCGGGGTCGTCGTGTAGACACGCGTGCAGACACCACGGCGCTGTGGGCACTTGGAAAGCGCAGGTGACTTCGTCTTCTTGTACTTGTCGTGGCGGCCCTTACGGACCAACTGCTGTATCGTAGGCACTTCGAATACCCATGGTTCTGATTAACATCAATGGCTGCACCTGGCAGGTGCCCGGAATAGCAGCGCGAAATAGCTTTAGTCTGTCAATATAAGAACCATCAGTACTATTGCACCACAGCTTTCGTGAAGAAAGATTGATAAGGTGCTTGTACAGCCAGTAATGGACGAAGGAATGAAAAAATAAGATACCGTACTGGCTCGCTGTTATATAACAGTGTATCAGTTTTTGTGGTCTTCTGCAGTGTCAGCGCCCTCTACTGTACTGCGGCCTGCTTCCTGGTGCCCGTCTGCTTCCTGGTGCCCGTCTGCTTCCTGGTGCCCGTCTGCTTCCTGGTGCCCGTCTGCTTCCTGGTGCTTCTCTCCGTCGGGCTCCGGTTTGCCTTCATAGTGGACATAATCACCATGAGGCCGCTTTCCGAGGATTTCCACAAGGTCCTTCGGGCCAAGGACCTCCTGCTTCAACAGGGCCTGTGCCATGTCGTCGAGCTGCTCCCGGTGCTCTTCAAGGAGCTCCCGCGCCACGGCCCGAACGTCGTCAATGATGGACTTGACCTCTTCATCGATGATCCGTGCCGTTTCGTCCGAAAATGGCTTCGAAAAGACAGGGGAATCATTGCCCTCCCGACTCATATTGAATGACACGTATCCGATTCTTTCAGACATGCCATAGTCGACGACCATGGCATATGCCATCTTTGTAATGCGCTCCAGATCGTTCTGAGCACCGGTGGAAATACGCTTGAATACAATTTCCTCCGCTACGCGCCCACCCATGGCCATGACCATGCGATCCAGGAGTGCCTCCTTTGTATACAGGTATCGTTCTTCCGGGAGATACTGTGCGTATCCAAGCGCGGCAAGACCCCGCGGTACAATCGACACTTTTACAACAGGATCCGTGTATTCGAGAAACCAGCCGGCTATCGCGTGACCGGCTTCATGGAACGCCACGATCTCTCGCTCCTCAGGAGAAATGATCTTGTTCTTTTTCTCCAATCCGGCAATTACCCGGTCAATCGCCTTCTCGAAGTCTATCATTTCAATGGCATCCTTCCCCTGCCTGGCCGCCAGCAGTGCCGCTTCGTTGCAGACGTTCGCGATCTCCGCACCTGCAAAGCCTGGTGTCTGACCTGCAAGCACCTGCTCATCAACGGAATCGGCGACAATCAGCGGCTTGGTGTGCACCTTGAAAATCTCGGCACGCTCGCTCTTGTCTGGCTTATCGACCAGTATCTGCCGGTCAAAACGGCCCGGGCGCAACAGCGCCGTGTCCAGTACATCCGGACGGTTCGTCGCCGCCATGATGATGACACCGGAGTCCGTATTGAATCCATCCATCTCAACCAACAACTGGTTGAGTGTGTTTTCTCGCTCATCGTTGGCGCCCATCATCATGCCGCGCCCACGAGACCGGCCGACGGCATCGATTTCATCTATGAAAATGATGCAGGGCGCTTTCTCCTTGGCCTGGCGAAAAAGATCCCGAACGCGGGCCGCTCCAACGCCAACAAACATCTCCACGAAATCAGATCCCGAAAGCGAGAAGAAGGGCACCCCCGCCTCACCTGCAACGGCTCGGGCCAACAGGGTCTTTCCCGTGCCAGGCGGACCGACGAGCAACACACCCTTGGGCAGTTTCCCACCAAGCTTGGTAAATTTTTTCGGGTTCTGGAGGAAATCCACCACTTCGACGACTTCTTCCTTGGCCTCCTCCAGACCGGCCACATCCTTGAACGAGAGCTTCTGCTCGTCCATTGCATCGAACAAAACTGCCTTGTTTTTTCCGATGTTGAGCACCTGTGAGCCAGGATTCATCCGGCGAATCAGGAAAATCCACAGGCCAATGATGATCAGGAGCGGAAAAACCCACGTGAGAATGCCACCAAACCAGTTTTCTTCCTGTCGCGCATCGAAGCGAACCTCATCGGCACCTTCCGTACGTTGCGTGCTGTTGTAATCCAGCAGGAACTGGATCAATTCATGATCGGCGGGCTTGGTCGAAAAAAACCGGTTGGCAGCCAGTTCATCGGGGGGCATGAACAGATTGTTCTGAACCTCGGGTACCTCCACGAGACCCTCACGGATAACACGGTCCTTGTAGAGCCCCTCCACCCGGACGTTGTTCACCAGTACGACTTCATCCACCCATCCCTTTTCGACTTCCTGCAGGAATTGGGAGTACTCCACCTCGTTGGGCTCCATGCCACCCACGAACAGGAATATATGTACCATGATTGCCATGAAAGCAACCAGGTATATCCAGAGTACAAACCGGGGACGCTTTTCAGGCAAGCGCGGACCTCTGCCCTGGGGTTTGTCCATTCGGGGATTCGGTCGATCGTTTTCAGCCATGCAACGATCCTTGTGCGGAGTTGGATTTCAGATGACGCAAGGGGCGCAGTTACCATAGCCTGCACCCTTGGTTCCACGAAATTTCAGGGCGTAAGGAGTTGAAACAGCCTGATTCTGTCGCGCAGAATATTCTCGCGGTCCGCATGGTACGATACCGCATCGGATGCGGTTGCAAAGGGTCCAATGGCAGATACGAATATACCGTCCTCCGTTTCTGTCGAGTGCAGGACACGCACGCGCGAAGCATCCCCCATAAGCAATCGCTTCAATAACGACGTGTTCTGTCTTGCCATATCTTCGTCCGAATGATCCGGTCCCACGATCAGCCAGAATCCTTCTCCCTGGACATCCGATTCATTATCATTGGAAATCGGCCACAGGTCGTCCCTGATTACTGCCTGCGAGCTGTCAGGAGTGGCGCCAGCCGGTATTCCGGGGACATCCTGCTCAACCTCGCGAGCCTCGACCGATTCCTCGCTGGACACTGTTGAATCGGCTTTTGTCAGCGGTTTCTCACCTCGCAACATGGCGAGCACCAGCGAATCGTTGGCCGAAAGCTGACGTTTCACCTCGTCCTCATTGACCGGGGGTGCCGAGAACTCATCAAGGAAGCGTGTCATCCGGTCCGCTTCAGTGAAATAGGGTGTACCCGTGAAATGCTCTTTGACCCACGAATACAGATCACCCACACGGACGCTGTCCTGAACAGGTTCGGCATCAATCGTCGGTGCATCGTGTGGTGGCGAGACCGCTGCCAAAGAGTCCGCTGCCAAAGAGACCGCTGCCAAAGAGTCCGCTGCCAAAGAGTCCCGTGCCATCGATTCCGCCACCAGCGAGTCGGTCGTGGCCGGCGTCAACGCGTCCCGTTTGACCGGCGAACCTGCAGTTGTGGTCGTGTCCTCTGAAACGACTCGATCCGGCCATAGAGCCAGTACCGTACTGTCTGCAGGGTTGATGGGCAGTGGCGCGACGACGCGTGCAGAATCAGAATCAGCCCATTCAAGGTGAGTACGCGCCGCAGCCAGCATGGATTGGGCAGCGACCTCCTGCTCCGGCCACCTGGCTGCCACGCCAAGCAATTCCCTGAGATGATACGCATACTGCTCAATGCGATCAGAATTATCCATGCGCTGACGTACGGAAGCGTAATCCATTCGAGCTTCAAGGGCCGAATCGGCTGCCACTTCCAATGTCTCAAGACCTAGATTTCTGGTGACGATCGTCGAAAACTCTGATTTCGGGTAGCGATCCAGAACCTCACGATACAACCGGTTGGCTGTATCCTCGTCACCCAGAGCGCGTTGTACCTCCGCAAGCGCGTACAGGGCGCGTCGCGCTACGGGTTGATCTGCATCCTCATCCACCACCAGACGATACCATGCGGCGGCCGAATCCGGCATGTTCATGTTCAGAAACAGCGTATTGCCAACGTCATACCGGGCAAGAGCCCGGCGGCGTCGCACGTCGGCACGTGATGTCGAGTCCCTGGGAATACCACTCAGGTCTATCTGCGGCAGACCAAAATCCGCGTCCCCATCCGCAACTGCCTCCAGTAGGGCATCGAGATCCACGCCGTCGCCCTTTTCGCCGTTGCGCCCCGATGCATCGGCTGTCTCCCCACCGGACGAACGGACAGCTTCTTCGCGGCGCCAGTTTGGCACGAGCGGTCGATCTCCCCATTTGTTACGGAAGGTAGACACTCCTTCCTGGACACGGATAGGGTCCTGGTGATACAGAAAACCCGCCGCGTTGCTACCAACGCCATCGTTTATGCCTGGCACTATTTTGCCCTCCGGAAGACCCTGGTTCCGGAAGACATCTTCCCGACCAGCCCTCTGCTGCTGGAATTGGCTGTTTCGGCGCTCTGCCTCCCGACGGCGCTGTTGTTCAGCCAACTCGCGGGCACGGGCCTGGCGCATGGCGAGTACACGCGCATCGAATTCTTCTTTCGGGAGTGACCCCAGATGGAGCAACGAATCCATTTCGGCAATCCGGTTGTATGCTGCCGCAAAAGCCGCGAATGACGACTTGATGTCATTGATCTCTCCGAGGGCCTCCGGGGCGCGTATCTCATTGTGTCCGGCCAGCGATGACGTCCCCCGGGGCGCATTTCCCGGCCTGGCACCCGCACGGGGAGTCAGTCCCGTAGCCGCCGAGTCGTAGTATGCTGACGCCATTACGAAATCACCCTCAACCTCACGATGGAATTCGGCCATGGCTAGGTAGACGCGACTGCGTACACGCGTCACCGACTGACCGGGATTCTGCTCGTACAGAAGTGCATCATAGACATCATAGGCTGCGTCCACTCTTCCCATTTCCTGCAGAATCTTTCCCCGCAGCAGACGCAGCTCACCCGTTGAATCCACGTTCTTGTCATCGCGCTCCAACCTGCGCACGCGCTCAAGGCCCTCTTCCGCGTTGACCTGCATACCCAGCACGCGGGCCGCCGAGTACTTCGCCGCGTATCCCAGTTCGAACGAGTAGCGGTATTTGAGCACGCGGTCGTAGGCCCTGACCGCCTCTTCGGGGCGCTCCAGCGTTTCCAGCACCTGACCGTACAGGAATTGTGCACGGGCACCGACCTCCTTGTCCCGCACCTTCTGAAGACCGGCTTCCAGAAACGCAGCGGCTTCCTCCATGGAACCCTCCTTGACCGCAACCTCTCCGAGAGCCAATTCAAACATGGCCTTCCAGCGATTACTCACGTTTTCCGACGCCACGCCTTCGGTAAGTACGTTGCGTGCCTCTGCGAGGGCTCCCGATGTAATAAGCGTACGTGCCAGCCAGAAACGGGCATCTTCCGCTTCCTCTTCCGAGACCAGCATCACCTCACGGAATTTCTGCTCAGCACCGACAAAGTTTTCCTGGTAGTAGTAGGATTTTCCTATCAGCAGCAACGCATCGTCGACCCATTTGGAATCGGGGTGCTCCCTGAGCAGATCGGCACTTTTCTTGACAGCACTCTCAAAGTCCCGGCTGCTCGTGTTGCCCGTCTGACGCTCGAATATGGACTGGAACCGGGTCCTGTCCACAGGCTGGGACGTTCTGTTCAATCCATCGCGGCCCTTGGCATAGACTCGCTCGGCGTTGTAAAACCCGTTGTAGTACGCCGTGAAGTTGTCGTAGCGTTGGCCGAGGAAGCCCATACTGCCACACCCCGTCACAAACAGAAGCGACGCTGCCGGAAAAAACCAGATGAAAGCGGAGCCCAGATTGCGATGCGGCATGCAGGACGTTAAGCTACAGGGTGCTGATATGAACCATATTGGTTCGGTCTTTGGCAGGGAGGGGCATACCCGCTGTTACAACTATCCGGTCCCCTTCACGTGCGAGACCCATATCCATCAACATGTCGTGGACGAGTGATATCCCCTCATCCGTGTCGCACTGGAAAGGAATGAAAAATGCCTTTGTTCCCCAGGAGAGCGCTAATTGCCCTACCACGCGGTGATCGTCGGTGAAGGCGTAGACCGGAACGTGTGGACGATGCCGCGCGATGGCGCGGGCGGTAGCGCCCGACGCCGTCAGACACGTAATGGCTTTTGCGCCCACTTTTGCCGCCATCCAGTACGCCGATCGCGACACGGCCTCGGTAACGTCTACCGTATCGCCGGTTGGATCGAGTGCGTGCAGGGCCAGATAGGTCTTCTCGGTCTCCACAATGATGTTGCGCATGACCTCAACGGCCCGAACGGGATATGAACCCATGGCTGTTTCTCCTGACAACATGACTGCATCCGATCCATCCAGTACAGCATTTGCAACGTCAGACACCTCGGCCCGCGTCGGTCTCGGGTTGTCAATCATGCTTTCCAACATCTGGGTGGCCGTGATGGCAGGCTTGGCTGCCGCAAGACATTTTGCTATAATTGATTTCTGCGCGCCCGGTACCTTCGAGAGTCGCATCTCAATTCCCAGATCACCCCGGGCAACCATGATGCCGTCTGCCGTCGCGAGGATCTCATCAATACACTCTACGGCCTCCGGCTTTTCAATCTTGGCTATTATGAGAACGTTCGATCCCTGCGAGCGCACGCGATCGGCCAGCTGTTTGACATCGGACGCCTCGCGAACAAATGAAAGTGCTATGATATCGACCCCCTGGGAGAGACCGAACTCGAGATCAGCCAGGTCCTTATCGGTAAGGGCCGGTGTAGACGTGCGGATATTGGGAAGGTTGACACCTTTTCGCGAGGAAAGCCGTCCACCCGTCACCACTTCGGCACGCACATCCCTCCCATCAAAACCGACCACCTTCAGCTCGATGTTTCCATCGTCAATAAGGATCTCGCCACCCACGGACAGGTCATCGGCCAGCGTATCATAACTGACGTGGAGAACGTCACAGGTACTGGTAGCCAGCACTTGGGACGTGAGCCTGATCGAGTGACCGGCTACAAGATCAATGCCGCCACCCTCCACCTCTCCGATACGGATTTTCGGACCCTGCAGGTCCTGCAGAATGGCAACATCACGCCCCTCGGCTCGGGACGCCGAGCGAACGCGCTCCATGATCTGTCGATGGTAATCATGCGTGCCGTGCGAAAAGTTCAGACGGGCAACATCCATACCGGCCCGGATGAGTGCACGGATGGTTTCTTCGGAGTCTGACGCCGGTCCGAGTGTGCACACGATTTTGGTTCTGCGATCCATGGGTTATTGAAGGGCATTCCAGAGTTGTTGGTATCCCGGATGTCCGGGTGAAAGCTTCAGCAGTCGACGCACAAGCGGGCGGGCCGCATCCCCGCGATTCGTGTTCGCATAAAGCGACGCAAGATTTGCCAATGCCTGCTCCTGGTCAGGTTCCATTCGCAGCGCCTGCTTGAAATCAGCCTCAGCGGCATCAAAATCTCCAAGCAGCAACCGGGCAAATCCCCGGTTGATCCACGACTCAACGAATCGTTCCTGTCGTTCCACGTTACGTGTCAGCACTCGCACGGCATCTTCGTAACGACCTGCATCCACATACGCCGCGCCAAGTTGATCCGTAAACCGAAGATGGTCCTCTCCCAATGCCACGGCCCGCTCCATGTAGACGACGGCTTCATCCAGTCGTCCTGTCTGTCGAAATGCCTGCCCCATCCGATACAGCGTCCATGCGTCGTGAGGCTCGGAAAAGTCATCCGACGTCACAAACCGGACTGTAGCCGCATAGTCCTGCTTCAGGTGCCACAATCTAATCCAGGATGTCGTCAAGTTCTCGTCTTGATCTACACGCCGTGCTTTTTGCAGACGAGCGGCAGCTGAATCGAGCATACCTGGCCTGTCGGTGAATTGCTCGAAATACGTCAGGAAACCGTCTGCCACCTGGCGGTGTGAAGCATTGCTTCCGATCAGAGCCGCCAACCTGAGAAAACGACGCTGCTCCTCGACACCCTCCGGAGGCAATGAGTCTCGTTCCACGACGCGTATATAGTGATCCGTCACCTTCACATTCGGAATGTCCGATGTACCCGATGGCGGCATGTGGCACGATGCACAGGACGCTGTGTTGGTTCCCGCGACGACTGAAGGTTCCGTGCACGGACCAGTCAATGCCTTCGGGCCTTCATGACAGTTCTGGCATATCGCATCGTAGTGCCCGTCAGGCATCTCTTCAATAGGCATGTGGGGATCGTGACACGTCAAACAGGTCAGCGGCCTGGACGCGCCACCGGAATCATTCAGGGCCTTCGCGCCTCCGGCATTCCGATACGATTCCCACGTGGATTCGAAACAAGCGCTCATGGCCAGACGATCAGGGTGCGATGCCATGATGAAATTCGACACCGAATCCGGCTGACGCGGCCAGAACACCTGCTCATGTGCAGCAAGAGTCCTGCCCGGGCGCCAGTCCAGTGGCTGCTCTCCGTCGGCAAAGACGGCCACCCCCTGCATATGGCATCGCTTGCATACATCAAGTTGCCGTTCCGGAATGAGTTTTCCCGGGTTTACAATGGAAGCGTCAATTTCCTCGGCCACATTGACAATGATTCCGGCCTCTTTTTCCTCCACGTGAACGGATCCCGGCCCGTGGCAATTTTCACATCCGATACCTGACGGAACGTCGTTGAAGCGGTTTTCAGAGCTTGGGACAAACGACGGTGGCGCGTTGTGACACGCCATGCATTCGTCCGTGATGACACGACTGAATCTGAAGTTGTTGCCCGGCTTCTGAAATTTTGGCGCCAATCCCCATTTGGCATCCTGCGCGTACCACGTGACTGGAATCTGGTACAGATATCCGCCTTCTTCGTAAATGTGGCTATTGGTATGGTGGCCGGAACCAACAATGAAATCGATCTGCTCCACACGCATGTGTGTGGTATCGGCACCATCAAGGCGGAACTCCCGCACAAACAGATCCTCCCCGACAGCAAAAGGCTGAAAATAGAGATCGTTGAATTCGTCACGGAGCGCGGGAGGATCATTCCAGTCGGCATCGGACAAGGAGCGTTGCGCATGTTTCCATGAACGCCCCATCTGAGAGCGCACAAACGAATCATACTGCGGCTGGTGGCACTGGGCACAGGTCTCACGGCCCACGTAGGTCGCTTCCCCCGTCCAGTTCCTGTAAATGGGTCCGTCTGTCGCTGTTTGCAGGGCATCCCTGTTCCTGCTACACCCTGACAGAGCCAGAACAACCGCGCAGGCCAGGAGCACAGCGGTCGCCATTTTCCTGACCGTAGCAACGAGCCGAATCTGCACGCTTGAGAAGCGTGTTGAAGAACCATCGTACACCCTGGTGCGGCGGCGGAATGCCATCTCCGGCGTTGTCCCTCCTTCGAATAGCGCAACTATTCGGCGTCGGGACGCCTTGGATCTGGCATCCCGGCGCTCGCATCCTGGCGCACGCTGGTTCTTGAACACTCTTTTACAGATCCACCTCCTTCTTCCTGAGCATGAACAGTCCCTCGCGGCCGGATGTCACGACAATCGTGCCACTTTCGAAATACGGATAGTTGCTCCAGGAGCCGCCTCCCGTGGCGTCGTTGCGAACGGTATCGAAATAGGCAATTTCCTGGGGACTTTCCGGGTCCGTGATATCGAAAATACGCAGGCCCGACTGGTAGTTGGACTGATACATCGTGTTGCCGCGCACGTACAGATTATGGTCCGTGTTCTTCTCGGTAGATATGTGCTCACCCACGAGAACCGGGTCATCAAGATCCACGAGGTCGAAAATGAGTGTTCTTGTGCCATCCACAAGTCCCTGCGGCTCGTCTCCTTCGTCATTGATGAAAAAGAAGCGTTGATCTTCCGTGAGCCACCCTTGATGGGTGTAGGCAATCGCGGGATACGTAGCCATTGAGATGACAGTCGGGTCTTTCTTGTCGGTGACATCCGCGATGGAGAGGGCTGTTTCGTTCGATCCGAGGCAAATTTCCTTTCCAGCATGGTCACTGTCCGGCCCGCGGTACACGACGCACTGGGCATCATGCGTCGTACCTGTTCCGCTGCGACCCGTGCCTTCATGCGCGAAACAACCGGCGAATACGGGCACTTTCGGTGAACTGATGTCAATCATATGCAGGCCACCACCACATGTCTCTCCGCCCATGCGATTACCCACGGCGTAGGCAAATCCCGTTTCCTCATTGATTACGATATTGTGGGAGCTGGCAATTCCGTCGTACAGCACGTCCGGCTCGAATTCAACCGGCGCGTTCTCCACGTTTCGCAGTCGCGACAGATCAAAGACCTGCATGCCGTGTTCACCGGCGCCATCAGCGACGACGAACACGTGGTCCCTGTACACCTTCATGTCGCGCCACACCGACGGTGGTGCGCCCGGGGTGCGGTCCATATTGCCCAGATAGACCGGCATGGTGGGATCGGTAACGTCAACGAAGGCCATACCATCGGTTCGGCCCACGAGGGCGTATTCACGTCCCGTCTCCGGATCGGTCCAACCCCAGATGTCGTTCGTACGTGTTCCACGCACGCCTCCGATATCCGAAACAGACAAAAACGAAATCATGTCCACGTCCTGACAGGTCCATCCGCCTGCCGAACCGTCCTCGCAGGGCATTTCACTGCCTGTGATGGATGCGTAGGCCGCGCCCTCGTCAGGATACACGACTGAGGACTGCATCCAGGAGCCGTCGTCTCCTTTTTCATATACCACAACGGCACCTTCCCCATTGTCATACATGGGGGCACTTGCCACAAGCAGATCTCCCTGCACCGCCAGGCGGGAGCCCAGACCATTCCTCACCTGCAGATCGACGGGAAGCGGCACCTGTACCATCCACGTCTGCATGTGGTTCTCGGCGCGGAAGGCATGCACGGCACCCTCCGCGCGGTTCGTCATGGGCGCTCCCACGTAGACGACATGCTCACTGTAGGCCAGCCATGCACCCAGTCTCTCATTGCCGCTCGCAGCTGGCAACGTGAGTCTCGTTGAGAAGCTGTAGGACGTCGTTTCCTCGTCCCACGCGTACACACCCACGGCGCCAATGCGCCGGTCATACCCCGGGGCACCAGCCAGCGCGAATCCGTGATGCACCAGGACAGACGTCCCGAAAGCCGTTCCCTCTCCGGCAGCCGGCAGGTCCAGGCGCCCACTGGCATGCCATGCACCATCCTGGAAGTAGTACCCATGGACTTCACCGTTTCCGTCATTGGCGCCGGGAGCACCCACAAGCGCACGCGTTCCTTCCACGCTGACCGCTGCACCATGGTCTGCATTGTCCGCGAACACACCGGCATCCAGTCCCGGAACCGGCACCCACACGCCATCCTGTCCCCGGTGGTAGCCGAACGCGCCATTTTCAGCGCCCACGATCAGCATATGGTCGTCAAGGCTCACGGCGCGGCCAAAGCCAGCTGCCTCTTCGGCAAGTCGCTGGACGCGTGTCCATGATCCATCGGCGCCTCTGGTGTGGATATCGACCAGGCCACGCAGCCCGGCCCCGACAACGAGCGTCGCACCGTCGGCTGCCAGTGCCTGGCCATAACCATCCGCATCCGCATCCGGACCGGCGAGCGAAAGGACGTCCGTCGACGCCCAAGAGCCGTCGACGCCACGGGAAAATACATATACCTGTCCGGCCGATGCACCGCTGCCCAGATCGGAGGCTATGATCTGGTCATCCGCGATGGCAAGGGCCGCACCGAATTCCTGGGCGTGTACGGCAGGAGTCAACGTCAGGACAGCGCCAACCAGAAACAGGAAAATGGGCAGGAAAACGGCGCGAAAATGAGAGAAAATACTCGGATAACGGTGCATGACGCGGGTAAGATTGTGGTAAGCAGGAGACCCAATCTATACCAATTGCGTCAGAAAAGAAACGTGACCCGCATCACATCCCGGATACGATCGAACGCCCCAGACACACAGCCTCTTCCTTGTCCGCAATCGCCAGGGGGACGATCGCCTTCGTCTCGACCTCTGTCCGATACCGCTCCTGCCCTCCTCCGGATATATTCAGTAGAATGCAATCGTCCGCATCCACACGACCGCTGGCCACAGCCTGTTGCAGCGAGGCCAGGGCCACGGCCGCCGGTGACATCGGGTCAACACCCTCCACCTCTCGGATGAGCGAATCGGCTGCGGCCGCCTCGGCGTAGGATACCGCGTACGTCTCGCCCCCCGACTCGGTCAACACGTCGAACAGTCCTCCCGTTACGCTCCAGGCCGGCGCGCGGTTGACCAGGTAGTCCGAGTAGACCCGGGGATGCATGGTTCCGCCAAGGGCGGTCAGCGTTCGACTGCGCTCGTTCCACGCATCGTGGACGGGACAGAACGTGTCATTCTGCGACAGGTGGAGTTGCGGAACGGGGCCCGTTGCAAAACCAGCGTCAATGGCCCTGAGTGCCATTTCGTGCACGCCTATCGGACCGGGTCCCCCACCCACGCCCTGGAAATAATGCTTCGGGAGCGCTCCAATGGCCTCTGCAGCGGTCAAAATGAGTGAGCCAATGCCGTCCCTGCGCGCCACGTTATGCACGCCGCCTTCCCGGCGCCATCCCCCGGACTCAAGAATGCGACCCGTGACTTCAATGGCATCGTTGTAATCACCACCGGCAATGCCAATCAGTGTCACCGAGTCCGTCGGGTGACCCTCGGGAACCCAGATCCGACCAATGTGCTTTTCGGCCACCACCAGCAGGATCGGATAGTCATCCAGACCCCCGAAATGGGCAAATGCCCGTGCGGTATTCCCAGCCGATGCACAAATCAGGCCCGGAACATCATGATCCCGGAGTCTGCGCAGCGTCGTCACCGCCTCCATATCCTTGAACGTGGTGGTCGGGCAATACCCTCCTTTTTCCGGCCAAAATCCCTGAAAAGAAATCCAGAGATTGGAAAGGCCCAACCTCTCTCCAAGCGCCTCACTTCGGTAACATACCGACCCGGCTACCTGTTCACCCGGAGCCGACACCGGCAACCAGTCGGTCCACCGCCACAGACCGGGCAGATCCCGGGGGATCAGTGTCCGAGCCTCATACTCCGTTCGAAGAAGCGCAGTATCATGGTACCGGACGGTATATTCGTCTTCAATCCGGTCTTCCGTACCGAGACACCGGAGCTTGTATCTGGACATTCAATATGATGTTTTGCGTGCCGGCGTCAGAAGTGCACTACCTGGCCTCGCATGTGAGACCAACGTCATCGGGCGTCAGCGTTACCGTCCATGCCGTGCCCGTCGCGGGTGTCATCTGCACTGTTTCGGATGAGTCATCGCCGAGCACACCGCGGAATGCATAATTCGTGCTCGGAAGCAGGGACAGACTGGCTTCGATTGAAATGGAAGAGGATGTGGCTTCCTTGCGGGAGATATCCGCTCTGCGGACGAGCGTCCACGCGTCGTCGCTGCTGGCCACCCGGTAAAAAGCACTCACCGCGTCCAGACTCTCGGTCGTGACCTGCACCTCGAACTTCTGGTTCACCGGATCGGGGCACTGGAGCGTGGCACTGACGGAATACGTTTCGAGCCCCGCATTCGACGGCATATTCAGGGTAGATGCGCCGCTCAGTGGCGAAGGGGAAACGACCGTCGATTCAGACGCGCCGGTAGGCGACGTGGCCGTAAGGATGAAACTGGCACCGGAGAGGACACTGAATTCCGATGCGTTATCAAAGAGATCCGCCAGGCTGAGCACGGTCGTACCCGGCCCGATCTGACGCCCATTGGTTTCCTGGAGGCCCGGTCCAACAAGCGTAAAGACGGCGTTGACTGCGGAAGCCAACGGATTCGAAATGGATACCTGGTGGTTCAGGCGTCCCGTCTCCAATGTCGCCCCGCCTCCCGGTACGAGCGCATACGTGTAGAAGACCCCATGGGACACATCGCCGAGCGCGGACGCGTCAACGTTGGCCGCACTGCCACCGAAACACAATTCCGCAACCAAGGCGTCACCGTCAAGCGTCACGGGAATGCCGCTCGCCACCTGATTATTCTGGCCGTCGGCGGGGGTCCATGCCGAGACCGTGGCTGTCGGATTCGCCATGGATGGAAATGCAGCGACGAGCGCTGCATCTCTCGTCAGAATGCGGAGACTCGTTCCGCCCCCGTCCGAACATGCCGAGCCGGATTTACCCTGTGGGCCCCTGAACGAAGCGACAACGGAACCGGATGCGTCTGACATCCGGAAATAGGTGGCACCCACTATGGACGCATTCGCAACCCCTGCCGCCGCACGGGCACCGGAGGGTATTGACCGCGTGCCGGACGCAGAGTCAAACACGCGCAGTTCGGTTGTGAGCGCGCCTGAGAGCGGCGCTCCGGAACGCGTGAGTGGTGTCGTACCGGCCGGCACCGCCAGACTGGCCTGCGCCGTGGACTGTGCCGCAAGGGGCGTCTCGATGAGCGCGTCCTGCTGGACGGTGCCACCTGTCGTTTGCAATCCGGAACTGAAACTGCTCTGGGTTCCGCGTATGGGCGCTGTCACGGAAACCGGCGTCAGGGTGATATTGAAGCTGGCGTCCCCCGTCTCAGTAATACGCAGCGTCCGGGACGTTTCATGGAAGCCCTCGGCCTCCGCCGTCACCACAATCTCCACGGGCGAAGCAGGTGAAGGCACCACTGAATTCACAATGCCGAACGTAACAATACCGGCATCGGCGTCGATCTCACTTACCGGGTCGGAGAACGCATCGATGATGGCCGGTGCATCGTTTCCGGAAAATGTGAGGCGGGCGGGCACGAGGTTACCGGTGCTCGCGTCCACGACCGTGCCGTTGATGACCGTGTTGACGGACTCGAGACCAATTACGACGTTGAAATCGTCCAGGGCGTCCTCGACCGCCTGGAAATCACAGCCGGGTACAAGAGCCGCGACGAGGACGAAGTAGGAAACTGAAAGAAAGCGTTGCATGGGAATATGCGGAGCTGGGTGTTACCGGTGGCAGGCTGTTACCGAAAGCGAACGCCGATACCAAAGGAAAGAACCGGATAAATCACAAAGGACTCAAACCCCTCATTAAGGATGGCTTCGTTCTGCTCGGCGGTGGGCGTAAGCAGACCCGTCGCCTCGAGCGTGATCTCCGGGCTTCCGGTATAGATCACGCCGGCATCGAACATGAACGTGATACGCTTGTTGCCATGCGCCAAATTTCCGAATCCGAGACCGGCATAGGGCTGCAGTGCATTGGCATAGGTCACTTTGACGCCGAAAGAACCTACCTTTTCAGGCGCAAATTCCTTCGTCTGGCACACTCCCTGGGCATCTTCGTCACCCAGACAGAACGGGTCGTTGGACCTACCGGACACGTCGGCATCGAGCAGGTTCAGTCGCAATCCACCCGTGAGGCGGAAGCTGCTTCGAAACGGATGGTAGTCGGCCAGCGCCGACACGGCACCAATGCGTGCATCTCCGCCAAGCTGAATCGACAGGTCATCTTCGTCGAAATTCTCGTCTATGCTGGTGGTAAGCAGGGCCGCGCCTCCTCGAACCGAGAATTTGGGCGATACGGCGTAGGCAATGCTGGCTCCCGGGCCAAGCGTACCTACACTTACGGACAGGCCGATCTGGCGCGCTTGGCTGGTACCGGGAGGCCACACGAGCGCCCCCAGCAGGACCAGAAACATGATCCGATTCATGGGTGTCAAACAGGTTTGCGGGTGTACCCGGAAAGGTACCCTGAAACCGCGGCTTCCGCAACCATTGCGCACCCAGGGGTGGCATGGTACCGCCTATTCCGACCCGGAAACCTTACATGTCGAGAAACCGAACGGCGCGTAGAGCGGACAGAAGCTCACAAAGCTCGTCAAGAGGAAAACACCCGCCAGAACACCTGCAATGATGGCAACAATGCCAGTAAGCGTTCCCGTGCCAATCAGCACAGCAACAACGACAGCCACCACCGTTCGGAGAATACGATCGACTGACCCCATGTTCTTTTTCATGATCCGTCCCTGATATGTTATGATAGATGCGAACTACGGCAGTATACGCTCACGCCACAACGCTGGTCTGTGACCTGGGTCACACGCTGGGCAGGTCATTTCCCCCGTGAATCCGCCGGCGCAAGGAGCACGCCGCCCCGCTCCCTGTGCACCAAGCCCTGTTCCTCCAGGTCCTTGAGCAGTCGCGATACCACCTCCCGCGATGTGCCCAGATCGGCTGCAATGGCTTCATGCGTGCGGTCCAGTCGTCCATTCACCACCTCTGCTCGCAGGTAATCCAGGAGCCGCGCATCCACCCGACGAAAAGCCACTTCCTCAACGAGTTCGATGACATCGGCAAGTTTACGCGAAAGCAGGCCGTAGACATAGGCGTGCCAGGCAGCATTTTCCCGCGTAAGGCGCTGGAATCGATCTGCTTCAATGACAATTGCCGTGACGTCGGTTTCGGCGACCGCGAATGCCGGAAAGTCGCGCTCGCCAATGATACACGACGCCGTAACCACGCAACTTCCGCCCGGCTCAATGCGATAGAGCGTTATTTCCCGGCCGTTTTCCGCCATTTTGTAGACCCGCGCCGTGCCTTCGACCACGAGCGGAATGAAACCGCACCGGTCTCCCTCCATGCAGATATGGGTCCCAGCCGGTACGTGGGTCATCTCGGGCGCAGGTCCGGAAAACAGACCTGGAAAAAGGACGTCAATGGAAGTTGGCATGGTGGGGACCGGTCAGGAACTAAAAAATACGGCCGGGTAAAATAGCACCATGAATCGGGTCCCGCCTCCATCTGTCCGGATTGCAGCGTCATTGATGGCGCTGTTGTTGCTGGCGCCACTCGCCCTGCCGCTCGTATCGCACGCGGCGGCGTCGCTGTCTGTATCGGAGCATGCGGCCGGTGGCATGGACATGGACATGACCGGCGACATGCCGTGTCCCCCACGCGGGGAGGAAGTATCCTCCTGCTGCATGCAGACGGGGCTCGTTACGACCACCCCGGCCGTCCCCCACAGGCAGCAGGCGCTTATCGTTTCAATGGTCAATGGACTGGCTACGGGAGCGTTTTCCGTCGCATACATGACAGGGGTGTGCCAGCCCACTGGATTTTTTGATCGCGAGCCGCACCGGGTCGCAAGCCTCCCCCCACTCCACATCCTGAACGCCTCGTTTCTGCTCTGAGAGACCTGTTCCTCCGTGAACCCTGTCTCCTGTTCCACTCTGCAGAAACATCATGTCCCATTTCACGTCACGCACACCGTGTGCGGTACTGCTGGTTGCCACACTACTGGCGCTCATCCTTCCGCCAATTCGGCCTGCTGCCGGTCAGACCGCCGTCAACCACAGTCGCGAGGTTGTCGACCTCGCACTTGACCGCCACCCTGAGCTCGCCGCTGCAGGCATCGATGCCGATGCCATGCGCGCGCACGCAGCCTGGCTCAAGGCCCTTCCCGATCCCAGGTTCGATGTAGCATGGTTCCCCTACCGGGTGTTCACAGCCCGTGGTTCCCAGCGGTCCCGGCTCTCTGTCGAGCAGACCATCCCCTGGCCGGGACTCCGGGCAGCGCGCAGCGAGGTGGCCCGCTCGAATGCCGAACGCCTCGACCAGGATGCGCTCCGCCTGGCGCTCGATATCTCCCGCGATACCCGCCTGGCCTGGAACCGGGCCTGGCGCGCAGGCGCCCTGACGCGCATCGCCCGCCAATTCCAGGTAAACCTCAGTCGCTTTGAGACGTCAGCCACGAACCGGTATGAAACGGGCGAAGAGGCCATGGCGCCCCTTATATCCATTCAGCTTGAGGGTGCCGCGCTTGATCTGGCCATGGAGAGGTTGTCCGAGGACCTGCTCCTGGCCCGCCGCGATCTGGCACGCCTGGCCGACATTCCCGACCTCGCGCTTCCCGACTCCCTCCCGCCGGTCTACGACCTCGCGCTTCCCGACTCCCTGATGCCCGGCTTCGACCTCGCGCCCGGCGGCCCCAAGGGCCCTTTCGCCGACCCGCCGGCCCGACAAGCGCAGGACCTGATCCAGACTGCTCTGGCCGCCCGCCCCGACCTCCGCGGGCTCGAAGCCCTCCGGCGAAGTCGACTGGACGATGCGGAGGTGGCCAGACTGTCGGCGCGACCTGACTTCATCGTGGGCCTGAACTGGGTCGATACGGCGGAGGAGGCATTTCTTCCGAATGGCGATGGACGGGACGCTCTCGGGCTGCGCCTGGGTATAACGGTACCCCTTTGGGGCGCGGCTCGCCGCGCCCCAAAGGAGCGCGCGCGGCTACTGGTTGCCGAAGTCGAAGCGCAGATCCGCGCGCGCCAGACCGCCATACGGACCGAAGTGGAAGAGCTTTCAGCGCGGCTCACATCGCAGGAAGAGCAGCTCCGTCAGCTCAGCGATGTACTTGTTCCCCGCGCCGGGATAGCGCAACATACGGCGCTGACGGCCTACCGGTCCGGCCAGACCAGCCTACTGCAGGTCCTCGACGCCGAGCGCACGCTCTACCGGCTTCAAACCGAATACATCGACGTCGCCGCACGCCTCATGGAAACGCATATTCTGCTTGAGCGCGCGCTCGGATCGCCTCCCGACTCACGTAACCACTCCCACCATGACTGAACCAATCAGCAGGACAAACCCATCCATGAAAAACAAGAAGAACAACACGTGGCGCCGCACCGGTTTCGCGGCCACCCTGCTGCTCGGCACAAGCCTCCTGATGGCCGCCTGCGCGCCCGATTCGGACCACGACGCACACGGTGACCAGGACGCAACGATCCAGGCCTCCATTGTCCGCATTGAGCCCGTGACGCGTCAGAACATCGGCGTGCAGACGACGGTCGTGGACGTGCGGCCGCTGACGCGCTCCATCCGCGCGACCGGACATTTCGTCATGGATGAGCAGGCCGAGCGCACCATTTCGCCCAAGGTATCGGGCTGGGTGGAGCATCTGGAAGCCGATTTCGATGGTAAGCGCGTGCGGGCGGGCGACCACCTTTTCGACCTCTACAGCCCCGAAGTACTCTCCACACAGGAAGAACTGCTGACGGCGCGCGACTTCGACGACGACCTCGCGGAATCGGCCCGTCGTCGGCTCCGGCTCTGGGACATTCCCGAGCGCATCATCTCACGGGTCGAAGAGACGGGCATTCCCATGCGAACCATTCCATTCCATGCCCCGTCGGGAGGCGAAATCATGCGCAAACAGGTCACGGAGGGGGCACACGTGACGGCCGGCGACCGGCTTATGGATATCGTGGACATATCGCGCACATGGCTCATTGTCGATGTTCATGAACAGGATCTGGCGTGGATCGGTGTGGGAACCAAGGCGGATGTCGAGCTGCCCTGGAACCCGGGGAAGGATTTCGGAGGCGAGGTGGACTATATCTACCACATGCTGAACGAGCCGCTCCGGGCAGCTCGGGCACGTATTGTACTGTCGAGCGAAAACCTTGGAGACATGGCAGGTGGACACCACACCCCTTTCAAACCCGGAATGTTCGCGACCGTCTACCTGGAGGGCCGTCCTGCACCGGCCGCACCCATCGTTCCCACAAGCTCCATCGTCCGCAACGGTCGTGGCGAAGTCATTATACTGGACCTTGGAGGCGGCCGGTTCCGGCCTGTTCCGGTCACGTCCGGTCTATCCTCCGACGGCTTCACGCAAATTCTCACAGGTCTCGAGGGCGGCGAGCGCATCGTGACGAGCGCCCAGTTCCTGATCGACTCCGAAGCCAACCTCGGGGCCGCGATGGCCGGGATGGACATGGGGCAGTAACCATGATACAGGCAATCATTGAAGCATCCATCCGGAACCGTGCCCTCGTCATGCTCGCGGCGGGAATACTGGCCGCCGTCGGAACGTGGGCGGCCCTGAATACGCCGGTCGATGCCATCCCCGACCTGTCCGACGTCCAGGTCATCATCAAAACCGATTTCACCGGACAGGGACCGCAGATCGTGGAGGAGCAGATCACCTACCCGCTCGCAACGGCCCTGCTGTCGGTCCCGTTCGCGCACACCGTGCGCGGCTACTCCATGTTCGGATCGAGCTTCGTGTACGTCATATTCGAGGACGGCACGGACATGTACTGGGCGCGCTCCCGTGTGCTCGAATACCTGAACCAGGTGTCCGGATCCCTGCCCGAGGGTGTCACGCCCGCCATCGGACCCGATGCCACAGGTGTCGGGTGGGTGTTCCAGTACAGCCTCTCCGATACGACAGGCACACACGATCTCGGCGAGCTCCGGTCGCTGCAGGACTTCTTCCTGGCCTATGAGCTGCAGGCGCTTGAGGGCGTGGCCGAAGTCGCCACGGTCGGCGGCTTCGAGGAGCAATACCAGATCGTGGCCGATCCGCAGCGCCTGGCCGCCTTTGGCGTGACCACAAGTCATATGGCCATGCAGATCCGTCGCAGCAATCGGGACGTGGGTGGGCGCCTGGTCGAGCTCGGCGAACGCGAGTTCATTGTACGTGGTCGGGGCTACCTTCGCGGACTCGACGACATCCGTTCCATCCCGCTCCGCGCCGAGCGCGGCGGCATGATCACCATCGGAGACGTCGCGGACGTTCGCCGCGGCCCTGAAATCCGGCGCGGCATTGCCGAGAGCGACGGCGAGGGCGAAGTGGTGGGCGGTATTGTTCTCATGCGATACGGCGAAAATGCACTTGATGTCATTGACCGCGTCAAAGCCCGCCTCGACGAACTCCGCCCGGGCCTGCCACCAGGCGTCACAATCAACGTTGAATACGACCGCTCGGCGCTCATTTCCCGCGCCGTCGCCACGCTCACAACCAAGCTCTGGCAGGAGCTCCTCGTCGTGGCGCTCATCGTCATGCTCTTCCTGCTGCATGTACGCAGCGCATTCGTGGCCGTCGTGTCCGTCCCTGTGGGCATCCTCATGGCCCTCATTGCCATGTACCTGTTGGGCATGAATGCCAATATCATGAGCCTCGGAGGTATTGCCATAGCCATTGGAGTCATGGTGGATGCGAGCCTCGTGATGGTCGAGAACGCCCACAAACATCTGGAACGGCTCCCGCCCGATCCGTCCCGGGATGATCGGCTGGGCGCCATCCGGGCCGCCGCCGTGGAAGTCGGACCCAGTCTGTTTTTTTCGCTCCTCATCGTCACGGTCAGCTTCCTGCCCGTCTTCACGCTGCAAAGCGTGGAAGGGCGGCTCTTCGGGCCGCTCGCATGGACCAAGACGCTTTCCATGGCGGCGGCAGCGCTCCTGGCCGTGACCCTGGTTCCGGCCCTGATGTCGGTCTTCATACGCGGCCGCATACGGGCAGAAAAGCGGAATCCCCTCGCACGGCTGCTCATCGGTACCGTCCGGCCACTTATTCGCGCCGTGCTGTCGTATCCACGCGTGGTCTCGCTCGTTGCCGCGCTGGTCATGCTGGCCAGTCTGCTTCCGCTGCAGCAGATCATGACGGGTCGAACGACGGTGCCCTTCCCCCAGGTGGGATCCGAATTCATGCCGTCCCTCAACGAGGGGGACCTGCTCTACATGCCAACGACGCTGCCCGGCGTATCTCCCCGGAAAGCCGCCGAACTGCTGCAGCAGACGGATCGGATCATTGCGTCCTTTCCCGAGGTCGCGTCGGTTTTCGGCAAGGCCGGGCGCGCCAACACGGCCACCGACCCGGCGCCGTTGTCCATGTTCGAAACCACGATCATTCTGAAACCGGAAACCGAGTGGCGCGAGGGCATGACGCAGGAGCGTCTCATCCGCGAGATGAACGCCGCCATCGACATTCCGGGATTGACCAACATGTGGACCATGCCCATCAAGACGCGGACCGATATGCTGGCGACCGGCATCAAGACCGCCGTGGGAGTGAAAATAGCGGGTCCTGACCTGGCCGAGCTGGAGCGGCTCGGCGTGGCGCTGGAGGAACTGCTGCCCCCGCTCGGCGGCACGCTGAGCGTGCTCGCCGAGCGTGCTGTCGGTGGTACGTTCCTGGATGTGGACGTGGATCGCTTCGAGGCCGGACGGCATGGCCTTACGACGGGCGATGTACTGGACGTGGTGAGCCTGGCCGTCGGCGGCATGAACGTTGCCACCACGATAGAAGGTCTGGAGCGGCACCCGATCAACATTCGTTACGAGCGCGGCCTGCGCTCCGACGTCGATGCGCTGTCGCGCGTTCTGATACCGACACCCATCGGGGGACCCGTGCCTCTCGGACAGGTGGCCACGCTCCGCATGACGGACGGGCCGACCATGATCAAGAGCGAGAATGCCCGCCCGAACGCCTGGGTGTTCGTAGATCTCGAGCCGGGCGTGGACGTGGGTACATGGGTGCTGCAGGCCCGTCGCCTGGTCGATGACGAGCTCACGCTGCCACCCGGCTACTCACTGCGCTGGAGCGGGCAGTACGAATTCATGCAGCGCGCCACCGAGCGCCTCCGCGTTGTCGTGCCGCTGACGCTCGCCATCATATTCATGCTGCTGCTCGTGCATCTGCGGCGGCTGCGCGATGTGATTCTGATTATGCTTACGCTGCCGTTTTCGGCCGTAGGCGCCGTCTGGCTGCTCACCGTGCTCGACTACGACATGAGTATAGCCGTGGCGGTCGGATTCATTGCCGTTGCCGGTCTCGCGGCCGAAACCGGGGTCGTGATGCTCGTCTACATCCGTGAGGCCATTGGGCGCTGGCGCCGGGAAGGGCGGCTGACGTCCCGCCAGGCACTGCGCGCGGCAGTCGAGGAAGGCTCGGCGCTTCGCATCCGCCCGCTGCTGATGACCGTCATCACGACGCTGCTGGCGCTGCTGCCCATCATGGTCGGTACCGGAACAGGGTCGGAGGTCATGAAGCGCATTGCGGCGCCCATGATCGGTGGCCTGTTCTCCGCCGCAGCCATGACCCTCTTTGTGCTGCCTGCCCTGTATCTTGTGCTCAACCGGCCACCGGAATCGGCGCCCGGAGAGAACACCACATTCGAATAAATGTAACTTTCATTGTTACATATAAATCATGCTCCTGAGCTACCACCGCATACTCCTGATGGTCGTCGTCCTGCTTACCGCCGAACTGGTCGTGGCGGTCGTGGGCGGGCAATATCTGAATGCCTTCCTGGTCGTCATCATCCTTGCCGTCACGACGCTTCCGCTGTGGCCATCCCTCCGGCGGTTGGAGACGGCGCTTCGACTCCCGAGGAGTCTCCATGCGGCGGTGGTGCTTTTCGTGATGGCCGCGCTGCTGCTTGGGGAGGTACGTGGCTATTACGTCCGGATCTGGTGGTGGGACCTGTTTCTTCATGGCATGTCCGGCGTCCTTCTCGGTACGGCCGGATTTTACCTGGTCTATGCGCTGAATACCATAGAGCGCGTCCCGATGACGCTCCATCCGGGGTTCGTGGCCTTTTTTGCGTTCCTCTTCGCCATCGCGCTCGGTGCGCTCTGGGAGCTGTTCGAATTCGCTGTGGACGAAATAGGTGGGATGAACATGCAGAAGGCTATGTTCGACGATCCGTCCGGCCTGACCGATACCATGTGGGACATGATCCTGAATACGGTCGGAGCAGGCATTGTGAGTCTTGTCGGCTGGATCCTTGTCCGCCGCCGTTCGGACGATATGCGCCAGGCAGACATACGCTCGTCGGCCCGCGTCCTCTTGGCCACGGCCCTGCTGCCAACCGTTCTGATGCTCGGCGCGTGTGGGGACAGCAGGGCGCCGGACCCGGCCCACAACAGCCGGAACAGCCTGGACTGGGCTGGTACGTACGAGGACATCGGGACTGCCCCGGCATCCGGACAGCGCTCACGCTGAATGCCATTGGCGCCAACGCATTCCAGGTGGGCAAAAACCGTCTGTTTCAGCTCGGACCGGAGGG
>Ga0210009_1001011_pt1 | contig 26757 bp, 29 predicted proteins | sample CryGeyCG2114_065_FD_185457 | JGI IMG/M metagenome (GOLD analysis project Ga0210009, IMG submission 185457) | Groundwater microbial communities from aquifer - Crystal Geyser CG12_big_fil_rev_8/21/14_0.65 (SPAdes) (version 2) | ecosystem: Environmental > Aquatic > Deep subsurface > Groundwater ... | reverse complement strand
CCGCCTCACATCTCGGCGGGCATGCCTAGCTCGTTGCTCCTTATTCGTCGCAACAGTCCCCCGGCCCGCCTCACATCTCGGCGGGCATGCCTAGCTCGTTGCTCCTTATTCGTCGCAACAGTCATCCCTTAATTACCCCTAATGGAATCATTTTGGCGATCTTTTTGCAAAGGCCGCTTTTTTCCACTACCTCTACGACAAGGTCTATATCCTTATAGGCAAAGGGAGCTTCCTCAGCAAGAGCTCTTTTGTTCTTGGTTCTGCTTAAGATTCCCTTCTCTTTTAATTCCTTCTCAATCATTCTTCCTTTCGCCTCTTTTATTGCCTGATGTCTGCTCATCTCCCGACCTGCTCCATGGCAGGTAGAGCCCCAAGTCTCCTCCATCGCTTTTTCTCTTCCCACCAACACATAGGAAGCAGTCCCCATCGTTCCCGGAATAAGAACCGGCTGCCCCACATCCCGGTAAGGAAGAGGAATTTCTTTTCTCCCGGCGGCAAAAGCTCTGGTTGCCCCTTTACGGTGAACGTAGAGTTTCTCTTTCTTCCCTTTTACCAGGTGCTCCTCAATCTTGCCAATGTTATGGGCAACGTCATAAACTAATTTCATCCCTAAATCTTCTGGGGAGACTTCTAACACCTTGCTAAAAGTTTCTCTTGCCCAGTGGGTAATAACCTGGCGGTTTGCCCAGGCATAATTTGCTGCGGCGGCCATTGCCGAGAAATAGGATTGCGCTTCCGAAGAATTAATCGGCGCGCAGACAAGTTGACGGTCAGGAACTTTAATCCCATATTTTTCTGTTGCTTTACCTAAAATCTTTAAATAATCATCACAAACCTGGTATCCCAAACCCCGGCTCCCGGTGTGAATCATCACCGTGATTTGACCGGGAAAAAGTCCGAAAACAGAGGCAATTTTCTCATCGTAGATTTCCTCAACCAATTGAATCTCCATAAAATGATTTCCTGCCCCTAAGGTGCCTAACTGGTTTTGCCCCCGTTCTATTGCGTGTGAAGAAACCGCAGTAAAATCGGCTAATTTATAACAACCTTCCTCTTCCGTAAATTCCAAATCTTCTTCTTTTCCATATCCCTTCTCTACTGCCCATCTTGCCCCGGAATGCAAAACTTTTTTAAGGTCTCCTTCTTTTAGATGCAGTTTTCCGGTAGAACCAACGCCGGAGGGAATATTACGGAAAAGCCCATTGAGCAAATCTTCTAATTTTTCCTTGAGATTCGGTTTTCTTAAATCTGTCCGCAAAAGCCTAACTCCACAATTGATATCGTAGCCGATAATGCCGGGAACAATGACTCCGTCTTGGGCGTCAATCCCGGCAACTCCGCCAATAGGAGCGCCATAGCCCCAGTGGATATCCGGCATAGCCAGGGAATAATTGACCACTCCCGGAAGACAGGCAACGTTGGCTACCTGAAGAGGAGAACCATCTGCGTAAATCTTCTTGGCCATCTTTTCATTGGTATAGATTAACCCGGGCACCCTCATTTCCCCTGTTTTAGGAATGAGCCAATGAAAATCATCAATCTTTTCTAACTGCGGAATTCCCTTTTCCATAACAATTAAGTAATGAAACCACGAATTAACACGAATTTCACGAATTAAAAAATAATATTCACCACAGAGTCACGGAGAACAAGTACCGGGAGTAGGGAGTTCGTTCGCTTTGCTCTCTGGGGAGTAGGGAGTAGAAAGAGCGCCTGGATATCTTTATCCACTCCCTACCATCTACTCCCTAATATCATCCACTCCCCACTCCCTAATATCTACTCCCTACTTGGTGCCCTTGTAAATATTCACTAAACCCCGTATCTGTCATTGCGAGCGAACAACCCCGTATTAAATACGTGGGAGCGTGGCAATCTCTCACTTCTTTGAAAAGATGAGATTGCTTCGTCGCTATCGCTTCTCGCAATGACGTGGTTGACTGAGTATTTACGTGCCCTTTGTGTCTTTGTGGTTAAGTTCATTATAAATATACCACAAGACAGGGAAATAGGCAAAATTAAGGTTTAGAGCGAAAAAGAGATTTTTTCTCCTTCTTCAATCGCTTTTTTATTCAGATTGATGAGTTCGGGTTTGGCAGGAAGAACCTCTTTCAAAGCTTCCTTGAGGCTTTCGGAGGAAAGGAATTTTTTCTTTTGCAGTTGGAGGATTTTAAGCAGGGCCCCGGCCATAATTATATTGGCAACTCTAACATCTCCTATTTTCTCGGCAAGCTTTGTGGCCGGGATTCTCATCACCTTTAGGTTCCGATGGGGAAATTTATCTTTAATCAGAGAACTGTTAATAAGGATTGTCCCGTTCTTCTCAATTCTTTCCTTGAATTTCTCCAAAGAAGACCGGTCCATAAAAATACCAATATCCGCCTGGGAAACAACCGGGGAGAAAATCTCTTCGGTAGAGATAATCAGAGTGCAGAAGGCATAGCCGCCCCGCATCTCCGCTCCGTAAGAAGGAAGGCAGGAAACCTCTCTTTTCTCCCCCATCCCGGCATAGGCCAAGAGTTTACCCAGGGTAAGAACTCCCTGTCCTCCAACGCCCCCGATAATAATTTTAGAAGTGATGCTTTTCATTTATCCTTTTTTAAGCAGCATTTTTCGATAGTCCTCGGCTTCTAAATTTTTAATTCCTTTGATCTCCCTTTTATTTAAGAACCCTGGTTTGCCAAAAATTCGAGAAACGATTAAGATGCGGGCAGCCTCCTCAATAATCTCCGCCCGATAAAAGGCCTCCTTGAGAGTGGCTCCCACCGTCACCAGACCATGATTTTTAAGCAGGACTGCATCGTATTTTTTGATAACCTTTGTCACCGCTTTTCTTATCTTTTCTCCCGCCGGGATCACATAATCTATAACCGGAACCTCTCCCACAAGAGCAACAAAGTCAGGAAACATTGGTTTTATTTTGGCACCAGCGCTGATCAATCCAATGACTAAAGGAGGATGGGTGTGAATCACCGCGGAAATATCTTTTCTGATTAAATAACAACCCAGATGCATTGAGACTTCACAGGTTGGTTTGAGAGTGCCCTCGGTAATTTTCCCGGTTTTAAGGTTCACCCCGACATAATCATCTTCATTTAATTCATCAAAGGAATAGCCGGAAGGAGAAAGATAGATAACATTTCCCTCCCGGGCGCTAATGTTTCCTCCCGGGCCCACCGCCAGACCCTTTTCAATAATTTTTTTACCATACCTAACCAGATCCTGCTTTAATCTTTTACCCATCTTCATTTATTTATTAGATTTCCAACATTATATCCTGAAGTGTCTTTAACCCTTTAGCCATCGCTTCTCTCGGGTTATATTTATTTCCCTCATATTCCAAATTTATATATCCACCATATCCTGCACTTTTATGGTCAACAATGCCTTCACCAATAAGGGCTGGGGAATAGTGTCTTCCGTCAAGTCCCTTTAACCCCTTTTTATCGGTTGAAAGGGTCCAGTCTTTGAAATGAGCATGCACAATACTATCCTTTGAATTCAGAGCCAACTGCCTGACAGGCATCTTCAATTACTTTTAAGTTGTATTTCTTGGCAATATAATTCACTTCGTCCATATTTACTGCAAGACCGTGAAGATGAACCACGATAATGGCTTTTGTCTTTTTGGTAATGGCTGCCTCGATTTTTTTGGTATCAATATTCATTGTATCATAATCAATGTCAACGAAAACGGGAATGCAGTTATGATGAAGGATACAGGTCGCGCTTGAAGACCAGGAATATGCAGGAACAATGATTTCATCGCCAGTTCCACAACCGCAAGCAACGACAGACATATGCAGAGCGGCTGTTCCGCTATTGGTAGTGATAGCATATTTGTTTCCATTCCCGGCAGCAAATTCTTTCTCTAAAGCGCTACAATTCGGACCAAAAGTATGCTTGCTTCCTTCTAATGAAGCAAGCACATACTTCCTGTCCACATCATCAATCGGAGGCCAATTTTTAATTATTCCATCAGGAATGGTTCTTTCTCCTCCGTTAATCGCCAATTTCGATTCTCTATTTATAATTTTTTATCTCCTTCCAATTTTTTTCTTCATGCCCAATAAACTTTGCCTTTCTCTTCAAAAAGAATAATTTCTTTTAAGAACTTAAGTGCCTTCTGAAAGCCTTCATTAGCAGACATCAGACTATCCTCATGCTCAATGGAAAGAACGCCATCATAACCTATTATCCTTAAGGTGCTGACAAAATCTTTCCAGAAGGGATAAGTGTGACCATAGCCAACAGTCCGGAAAATCCAGGAACGATTAATTTCATCCGAATAGGGTTTAGTATCCAGTACTCCGTTAAGGCAGGTATTGATTGAGTCAATTTTGGTATCCTTGGCATGCACATGAAAAATGCTCTTGCCCAATTTTCTTACAGCAGCAATGGGGTCTATCCCCTGCCAGAAAAGATGGCTGGGGTCAAAGTTAGCTCCAATCTCCTCGCCGGCTGCCTCCCTTAGTTTCAACAATGTCTCGGTATTATAAACGACAAATCCCGGATGCATCTCTAAAGCAATCTGGCGAACTCCATGGTTTCTGGCAAACTCCGCCTCTTTCCTCCAGTAAGGGATAACCTTTTCTTTCCATTGCCAGGAAAGTACCTTGCTGTAGTCATCCGGCCAGGGGCAGGTCACCCAGTTAGGATATTTACTATTTTCACAATCCCCGGGGCAACCAGAAAATGTAATGATGCGGGGCACACCCAGCTTCTCGGCAAGAAGTATTGTCTGGTGCTGGACCTCCTGATGGGTTGTCGCAATTCTTTTATCCGGATGCAGAGGATTGCCATGGCAGGAAAGAGCGGAAATCTCCAACCCCCTTTTCCCCACTGCTTCCTTTAATCTTTTGATTTTGCTTTCATCGGCAAGTAATTCTGCCGGATTACAATGCTTATTTCCCGGATAATTCCCGGTACCAATCTCCACTGCCTCTAAACCGGATTTCTTGATATAATCCAGCGTTTCTTCAAGAGATTTCTCTCCAAACAAAACCGCAAATACCCCTAATTTCATAATCTCTCCTCCTTCCTATTTTTCATATGGAACTGACTGAACCTTACCGGTCTTTGCTGACTTCTCTGCTAATTCGAATACGACAATTACTCTGCGGGCAGATTCGGACGTTACGCTCAAGGGCTCCCCGGTTAAAAGATTGTCGGCAATATTGAGATAATAATTATTCCAGCAGCTTTCCATAAAAGGAATTTTTATTTTCTCCCGGGAGCCATTGACAAAGGTAACAATATTGATATTTTCTTCTCCTTGGTTAATAGTTAGGCCTCCTTTTGTTCCCAGGATTCTCCACTTTGGCTTGCCAATAGCCGCAATAGCAGAGGTCTGGAATTCGGCATAACGGCCTCCTTCAAAACGGATAATCGCTTCTCCCTGGTCCTCATTGGTAACATCATACCAGAGCCGTTTATGAAAGATGCCATAAACAGTTTCCATCTTTCCGGGCATTAAATTTAAAATCCAGTCAACAAAGTGCGCGCCCCAGTCATAGATTGCCCCACCGGAGACAGACTTCTCCGAACGCCACCAATACCCGGGATGAGCATAATTTCCCGAGTAGCACTCGATATGAAAAATTTCGCCAAGCAAACCATCGTTAATAATCCTCTTGATAGCTAAGAAATCCCCATCCCAGCGCCGGTTATGAAAGACGGAAAGCATTACCCCTTTCCTCTTTGCCGTCTCAATCATTTTGGTGCATTCAGCGATGGTAATGGCAAATGGCTTCTCGCAGATTGCATTTTTTCCCGCTTCAATCAGGGATAAGACTATCTTGCTATGAACATTATGCGGCACTACCGCTATCCCTAAATCAATAATGTCCTCGGAAAGCATCTTTTTTATTTCGGCATAGGTTTTAACCCCAGGGTGATTTTCCCTGGCAATCCCCAACCTTTCCTTATCTATCTCGCAGATGGCGGTGAGCTTAAGCCCGGGAATTTTAGAGATTAAATCGGCGTGATACTTACCCATACTAAAGGCGCCCCCATAACCAATAACTCCGCAACGAACCTCTTTTCCTTCCCTCTGATTTGTTACCCAGCGGGTAGCGCGAAAAATGAACTTCTGAAAGAAAGAGTTTTTAAAGGCTCTTTCATCATGACCCAAAGCGGTATAGAAAACTTTTCCCTTTCCATAGGGGCGAATATAGGCTAAAGGATGACTCTTGCCCTGCCAGGTGCCGGTGGCAAGCACCTCAAATCTCTCTGTTTTCTTCTCCAGGATATAGAACTCATCGGTTATCTTAAAATCGGAAATTCGGCGGGTAAAATTATGGTCGGGATGAGAAATTTTTACTAAAAATTCAGTCACCGGGCCATGACCAACAAAGTGGCTGCCAATCATCTCCAGATAGGTTTTATTTTTTACCCAGGAATCCGAGGCGGAGTGTATCCCAATGAATCCACCTCCCTTCTTGACAAATTCGCAAAGACCTTTTTCCTGGGCTCTGGTAAGTTTTCCACCCTGGGTATAGACAATCACTAAATCATAATTTTTTAAATCCTTAAAGGCATCTCTATCATCTGTCAAAACAGGCTCACCTACCTCTGTTTCCTTCAGGAAATCTACCAAGATTTTCCCGCAGGAATCAAAGGGATGAAATTTCCCGCCTAACATAATTAAAGCCTTCTTTCTCATTTGCGATACCTTTTTAGCGAAGCTATAAGACCTCCGCACTACATTCTCATTAAATATATCTTCTTAATAAGTTTATTGTTTTCTTTACCCCTTCGTATTGATCTCCGGCTCCTTCAAATTCGATATCAAAGTAACCGTCAAAGCCGGCCTCTTTAAAGATGTTAATACATCTTTTCACGTCAACCGTTGTCTCCAAACCTTTTTCATCAAATTCATAGGTCTTGAGATGGGCAACGAACATATAGGGAGCAATCTTCTTTAAAGCTTCATACCTGATCTCGGTAGCAAAGTTTCCTGTATCAGGGCAGGTGCGTAGATATGGACTACCTACCTCCTCCATAATTCTGACAACATTATCCGGATTAGCTGAAAGTCCCCCATGATTTTCTAAGAGGACCTTAATTCCTTCTCTCTCGCCAATAGTTGCTAACTCTTTATAACCGACAATGCACCTTTTAATTACCTCTTCTTCATCTTCCCCCTCTTCTCCACTACCAGTATTAACCCTAACGCAAGGAGAGCCAACTAATTTAGCAATATGAAACCACCTTTTTACATCCTCTAAATCGGCGGTTCTTTTGGCTTCATCTTTTTGACTGATATTCTGACCGTCAATCGCGATATTGACCAGCCTCATTCCTAAATCATCGATCCTGCTTCGTAAGTCCTTTAAGTAATTCTCCTCCAAAGAGGCAAAGAAGGGAGAATTCAGCTCTATTGCTTCTATGCTAAATTTTTCCTTAACAATCTTAGGGAAATCTAAGAGAGAGATTCTCTTCTCCTGAAATTCCCGATGCAGACTCCAACTCGCTACTGCTATTTTCATATTTTCACCCATCCTTTCGTTTCAATAGAATTAGAAACCGCTTCCAAAACCTCCTGACATTTTACCCCATCCAGGAAATTCGGGGAAGGCATTTTATCTTCGGCCAGATATTCCATCAAATCATAGGCCTGATGGATAAAGGTTTGTTCATAGCCGATGGTATGCCCCGGTGGCCACCAGGCCGAAATATAAGGATGTTCGCTCTCAGTGACCAAAATGGTGCGGAAACCCTGGGCGTAGGATAAATCTTCTCTGGAGAAAAATTCCAATTCGTTCATCCTTTCAAAATTAAAGATAAGGCTTCCTTCGCTTCCATTTATCTCAAATCGATTATAGTTTTTTCTTCCCGGAGCAACCCTGGTGGCTTCAAAACTGCCTAAAGCGCCATTTTTGAATTTTGCTAAAAATAGGGTGGCATCATCCACCGTAACCTTGCCTTTTTCTTTGCCAGCCTTTCCGGTAAGACCATCGGCTTCCAGGGAAACCGGCCTTTCTTTAATAAAGGTTTTATCCATCCCGGCTACCTCTTCCAATTCTCCCACTAAATACCTGGCTAAATCAATATGATGGGCTAGAAGGTCACCTAAAGCACCGCTTCCGGCAATATCTTTTTGAAAACGCCAATTTAAGGGAAATTCCGGGTCAACAATCCAATCCTGTAAGTAGGTGGAACGGAAATGGTAGATTTTACCAATCCTTCCTTCCTCAATGAGTTTTCTGGCCAGGCCAATCGCCGGCACCCGCCGGTAGTTAAACCCAATCATATGTTTTACCCCTGTCTTTTCTACCGCATTTAACATTTCCTTCGCTTCTCTTAAATTTACGGCTAAGGGTTTCTCGCAAAGGATATTTTTTCCTTCTCTGGCGGCAGCAACCACAAGCTCACAATGAGAGTTGTTGGGGGTGGTAATATCAATTAAATCAAGGTCATCTCTTTTTATGAGCCTTTTATAATCGGTCTCATATTCTTGCCAGCCAAACTTCTCTGCCGCTTTCCTTACTCCTTTCTCATCTCTCCCGCAGAGCACCTTCATAACCGGGATTGCCGCAGGTTCAAAAAATCTGCCCACCTGACGGTAAGCATTGCTGTGGGCCTTCCCCATAAACTTATAGCCGATTAATCCTACCCTAATCTCCTTCATTTTTAACCCTCCTAAAAGTAAAAGTCATTATAGATGATGAGAAGAGTTCTGTCAAAATTGCATTACTTGCTAATCATACTATCTTCAGTAGCAATATGGAGAGTCCAAACCTACATTCTATACTCTCCCAAATATCTGTAACTCCACTTCTTCGTGCCAAATGATGGATGTAACTTAACCCCGTCAAGAACTATCTGGATATGTTTGATATAGTCTGACTTTATGCTAAAGGAAATCTCATAGATTTTCCCTGGTTTTAATACTACGTCCTGGTCAATGCTGTCCAATCGGAACCTTCCAGTAACACACAATTCTTACCATCCTCTTCCACTATCCTGGCCGGCCCCTGGATATTCCAATATCTGGGGCCTCCGTCATGAATGCACCATCAATGAATCATTAATATGAAAAGCGCTACTATCAAGAAAAGAAATTGATTCAAAAGCTCTTCTAGTAGAAGGTTTCCAAATTAATATTGCAGTCCATGCTGTCATTGCGAGGAGTGAAAACGGTTGCGAGGCGAAGCCGAAGCAAACTCGGAGATTCCTCGTTTCACTCGGAACAAGCTCCGCAATCCCTTTGTGGATAACGATATGAGATTGCTTCGCTGTCGCTCGCAATGACAAACCATAACAACATTATTTGAAGAACGCTCTACTAGTTTAATTTCTTTATGGTCCGGCACAGTTAAAGGTTTATGGAGAGGATTTAATTTATCCCGTAATCTAATATGACTGCTTCTCTGTCTTACTACAATGTAACCTATCTTTTGAAAAACTTTAATTACCTCTTTCCCGGAGACAACAGGAAGTTTGGGACTCATCTTGTTACGACGACACTTCCTATCAATGCTTCTGAGCCATCTGGTATCTCTTCGCTCTCTGAACGCATATCCTCCAGACAGAGCAAAATAGCCTCCTTGATATTGGCTAATGCTTCCTTGATTGTCTCTCCTTGACTATAGCATCCAGGAAGGGATGGGCAACTTACCACATAGCCCCCTGTCTTATCAGGCTCTAAGATAACCTTATAATCATAGGTCTCCATAAACTCTCCTTTTCTTTTGTAAAATTATAACATTAACAGGAAGAAAAATCAAAAGTTTTTTATGAGACAATTTCTCTCGGATAAGGTAACCATTTTTATATTTCTCATACCAATTTGACGTCAAAGATAGATCCCCCTCACCCTTATCCTCCCCCTCGGAGGGGAGTGAATCCCCCGGAGATAGGTGGGGGTGAAGTATTACTCTATGTATGATGTCAAATTAGTATCAAATATAATTAGAGAAAGGGAGGAGGGTATAAAACAGTCACAGAAACCGACAGGATTTACAGGATTAAGAAGTAGCAGTGGCAGAGTTTACTCTGCTCGGGTGGGTGCTGATTAAAACTAATATTTTATCAAAGAAGAAAGGTCGTACTTTTTTAATTTTTCTCTCCCTTTCAGGTCGGTTAGTTCAATCAGAAAGAGAATTTTGCTGATTCTGCCCCCTAAATTTTCAATCAAGGCAGCTGAGGCAGCCGCAGTTCCTCCGGTAGCTAAAAGGTCATCAATCAACACCACTCTTTCTCCCTTTTTAATACTGTCCTGATGAATTTCTATCGTTTCCGTTCCATATTCCAATTGATAGGTGATCTCTTTGGTGGAGGAGGGAAGTTTTCCTTTTTTGCGGATGGGGATAAAGCCAACCTTTAACTTTGACGCCAAAGCGGCTCCCAGGATAAATCCTCGCGACTCCACACCAACCACAGCCTTAATATTTTTGGGACACTCTTGCTGAAGAAGTTTAATCGTTCTCTGAAACCCTTCTCCGGCTTGAAGAAGAGGAGTAATATCCCTGAAAAGAATCCCTTTTTTGGGGAAATCAGGAATGCTCCGAATAAGATTCTTGATCTCTTCCATTTAACTCCTTTCTTAATTTTTTGACGGCTATTTTTACAATCTGGTGAATTCTCTGACGGGTAAGATGAAACTTCTTTCCGATCTGGGCCAAGGTCAAAGAAGGCTGCCCATCAAGGCCAAAATACAGTTTTAAAATTTTCTTTTCCTTTCCTTTTAATGGTTGAAACAGTCTTTTTAGAAATTCCCTGTCCTTGAAAAGCTCAAAACTTGTTCCGCTCTGGTCTCTAATAAGATCAGATAATTTGTTATTTTCTCCGTCAAAAGGAATCTCCGCTATAGCAATACTTTTTTTAACATTTTTGATTTTCTGCACATCAATTTTTATATCTTTCGCGATAGCCAGGTCATCAGGAATTTTGCCAAATTCGCTGACAAACAATTGAGCCTTTTTCTTCCATTTATAAGCCTGCTCCCTGATATTATCCGGTACCGTTACTACTTCACCCCCCTTCTCTATTGCCCTGAGGATAAAGCGCCGAATCCACCAGTAGGCATAAGTAGAAAATTTAACTTTCCTTTTTTTGCTTTTCCGGTCTTTAAATCTATCAATGGCATAGAGTAACCCCACGCATCCTTCTCCAAAAAGGTCAGCAAAAGGAAGTTTGGAAGAATGACGATACTGTGTTGCACAGGAGATAACTAAACCGATATGTTTTTCTGCCAATTCATCCCGCTCTTTTTTCTTCATTCTTTTCAATAAATTCTTCTATTTTCTTTAATACCTCTTTAAGCCGGGATAGATTCTTTCCATTTCCCTGGGCAAAATCTTCTCTTCCTCCGCCTCCTCCTCCCAGAAAAGAAGTAAGTTTCTTAACAATAGAATTGGCAGAAAAGCCTCGTTTAATAAGGTCTTTAGTTACCGTGACCACTAAAAAAGCATTACCTTTAAACTTAGCGGCTAAAAGAATAACACCCGAATCAATCTTCCCGCGAAGAATATCAGAGAGGGTTCTTAAGTAAATTTGGTTAAATCCAGCAACCTCCTCGGAAATTAATTTTATTCCCTGGATAACTTTAATCTTTTTTAGAAGTTCTTTTGCTTCTAAATCAAGAAGCCGATTCATTAATATTTCTTTGGTTTTTCTCTCTTCCTTTTCCTCCTTAAACAACTGCTCAATTCGCGCCAGGAGTAAATCAGCAGAAGTCTTCAGGCGTAAAATCAAAGTTTCAATGATTGCCTTCTCCCTTTTTGTCTGCTGATAAGCAACCTCCCGGGTAACTGCCTCGATGCGCTTTGTTCCTTTTCCTATTGAAGAGAGGGACTTAATAAGAAAGAGCCCAATTTCTCCGGTTTGAGCAAGGTGGGTCCCTCCGCAAACTTCCCGGCTATAATCTCCGATGGAAACAACCCTTAGGTTTTTCTCGTATTTCTCATCGAAAAGAGCAAGAGCCCCAATTCTCTTTGCTCTTTCCAACTCCATTTCCGCGATTGAAACTGAAGAATTTTCCAGGATTTTCCGGTTAACTTTTTCCTCAATTTTTCCTAATTCCTCCGTAGAGATTTCCGGAGCATAACTGAAATCAAACCTTAAATAATCCTCCCCGACAAAAGAGCCCCTCTGTTCCACCTCTTTACCCAAAATTTCCCTTAAAGCCCATTGCAGAAGGTGAGTGGCGGTATGATTGGACGAAACCGTTTTCCTGAAATTCTTATCAATAGAGGCAATAACTTCTGCCCCCTTTATTTCAAAGAGAGGTTTCTTTTTAAACTTCCCTAAATGAAGAATATCCCCGGCTTCATCTTTCTGGGTATCAAGAACCTCAAACTCCATTTTTTCATTTTTAATCCAACCTCTATCTCCAACCTGGCCACCCTTCTCCGGATAGAAAGGCGTTTTTTGCAGAACCAGAATATCCTTTAGGTCTTTCTCTTGACGGGACTGAAAAGACCTGAGAATTTTTGTGCTGACGCTTTCTTGACCATAGCCAACAAAGGCGGTTTTTTTAAAATCTCCGCCGGGGATATCTTTTTCTAATGCCTTTGAACTGGTAAATTTTGAAGATTTCCTTGCTCTTTCCTGTTGTTTTTTGATGAGTCCGTTAAATCCATCCCGGTCAACAAGCAATCCTTTCTCTTCCGCCAAATCCTGCATCAAGTCAAAAGGCAAACCATAAGTATCGTAAAGTTTAAAGAGCAGTGAACCGGGAATCTGCCGGCCAGAAAGAGAAGAAATCTTTTCCGCAAATAAGTTTTCGCCGGAATCAATAAGTTCGCCGAATTTTTCTTCTTCTTCCCTGATAATCCGGATGATTTCTTCGCTCTTTTCAGAGAGGTCAGGATAAAATTCCTGCATTGTTTTAGAGACGCTCTTGACTAACTGGTAAAGAAAAGAGTGGTTAATTCCTAAAGATTTACCCGTCCTTGCTGCCCTTCTTATGATTCGTCTGATGAGATAACCCCGGCTCGTATTTTCCGGGTAAATTCCGTCAGAAATCGCAAAAACAATTGCCCTGATATGGTCGGAAATAATCTGAATAGCCGTATCCTTTGTTTTGAGCCGGCCATATTGCAGGTTAGTTATCGTTTCAATTTTTTCGATAATGGGAGCAAAAAGGTCAGTTTCGTAATCACTGATTTTTCCCTGAGCAATGGATAAAACGCGCTCCAACCCCATTCCCGTATCCACCCCTGGCCTGCCCAAAGGCAAAAGTTTCCCTTCCTTTTGGTTAAACTGCGGAAAAACCAAATTCCAGAATTCCAAAAATCTATTGCAGTCGCATCCGGGCCGGCAATTCTTTTTTCCGCAACCAATTTTTTCTCCAAGATCAAAATAAATTTCCGAGCAAGGGCCACAGGGACCGCTATCTCCGGCGGGACCCCAAAAATTGTCTTTTTTTCCTAAAAAAACAATTTTCCTTGTTTTAATAACCTTTTGCCAAATTTTAAAACTCTCTTGATCCTCCTCATATACTGAGACCCAGAGATTTTCTCCGGGAAGTTTTAAAATTTCCAGGAGAAATTCCCAGGCCCACAAAATTGCTTCTTTTTTAAAATAGTCACCAAAGGAAAAATTTCCCAACATCTCAAAGAAGGAGTGATGCTTAGTGCTTTTGCCGACATTCTCGAGATCACTGTCTTTTCCTCCCGCGCGCAAGCACTTCTGGACGGTTGCCGCCCGGGAAAAAGGAACTTTTTCCTTTCCGTTCCCGAGCCAGAAAGGTTTGAATTGAACCATGCCTGCTGAGGTAAAAAGAAGCGTAGGGTCATCAGGGATAAGACTATGGCCAGGAACAATGCGATGATTCTTTTCTTTAAAAAAATCCAAAAAGAGTTTTCTAATCTCATTACTGTTCATAATTTATTGTATAGGAATTTCCCTTTTTTCTAACCACGATATTGTCACAAATTTCTCTAATTAAGAACTGACACGAAGTGTCATTGCGATGAGTGAAACGAAGAAGCAATCTCGAGATTGCCACGGCACTTCGTGCCTCGCAATGACCTGTTCTTGTTATTAATCTTTAATAATTCGTACAATTCGAGAAATTCGTGGTTTATTATTTTATCTGTTGTTGTTCTGTGGTTGCATAATTTATTTTCCCTATTACTTCTTCAATAATCTCTTCTCCGAAACCTCTGCTCCGTAGATAAAGATAAATCCTTTGCTTAGTTGGCACTTTTTTCAAAGATTTTATTTCTTTTATTTTTCTCTCGGCCAATCTCATTGCTAAAAAAGATTCCTTTTTTTTGGGCAATAATTTATTAAGGGATTGTTCGATAACTTCCCGGCAAATTCCTTTTCTTTGCAGTTCCTGGATTAAAAGATAACGGCCTTTTGGTTTTTCCGAGAGTTTTGTTTCAATATAGGAGAGGGCAAATTCCTGATCATTGATGAAATTTAAATCTTTTAAACCTTTCTGGAGTGTATCTACAATTATTTTTGTATAGCCTTTTTTAAAAAGCTTATCTTGCAGTTCTTTCTCCGTATAAGGCCGCTGGCTTAATAAACGAAAAGCATATTTTTTTGCTTTTTCTGTTTCATCCTTATTTTTCTTCACCTTTCAAAATAACAAAACGCGTATATTTGCCCTCTTGAATAAGCAAAATAGCATCCTTATTTTTCTTTATTCCTCTGATAGCTTCAGTATAGTCGGACAAATTATTTATTCTTTTTTGGTTGATTTGCTTAATGATTGTCCCTTTTCTTATCCCGGCTTCATCGGCTGAACTTCCCGATTCCACTTCATTCACCATAACCCCCTCATTGGTGTCCAAATTAAACCTTTTCATCAAATCTTCGGTAATCGCTTCTACGTTTAAACCACGCCAGTATTCTTCTCCCTCTTTTTCAGCAATAAGACTCTCCTCGGCGGGCATTTCTTCAATTTTTATCTCTAAAGTTTTTTCCTTTCTTTCTCTAATTATTTTTACCGGAATGGTCTTGCCTGGAGCGGTATTGGCAGCAATATGGGAAAGTTCATCAGGCTCCTTAATTACTCTTTGGTCAAATTGAATAATTACATCACCTCTCTTCAGCCCCCCCTTCTCCGCCGGAGAATTCTTCATTACGTCGCCAATAAGCACCCCTTCGGTTTCTCCAAGCCCAAAGGAGTTCCTTAATTCTTCGGTCAATGGTTGAATAATAATTCCTAACCAACCACGGACAACTCTCCCTTTTTCCTTTAATTGGCTAAAAACATCTTTGGCCATATTAATCGGAATGGCAAAACCAATGCCGGAGGAAATGGAAGGAGCAACAATAAAGGTATTGATTCCGATTACTTCTCCTTTAAGGTTGACCAGCGGACCACCGGAATTGCCAGGATTAATCGAGGCATCAGTCTGGATGAAATCCTCATATTGGCTAATCCCAAAGCCTTTTCTCCCCTTTGCGCTGATTACTCCTACCGTAACCGTCTCATCCAGTCCGAAGGGATTGCCAATCGCAATAGCCCACTCCCCCACACGAATGGCTTCGGAATCCCCTAACTTTACGGTAGGAAATTTTCCGAATCCTTTAATTTTAAGAATGGCTAAATCAGTTTTGCTGTCGGTACCAATAACGGTAGCCTTTAATTCTTTTTTCTCATCCATCAACTTTACCATTATCTTATCCATGTCTTTAACCACATGATTGTTGGTAAGGATGTATCCTGACGAATCAACAATAAAGCCTGAACCCAAGCCCTTTTGTTTTTGCTGGTATTCTTTTCTCTTTGGTTCTCGCGGCTGGAAGAAATCCTCAAATGGGTTACGGAAGACATCTCCAAGATTGCCAAAGGGGTCCCAATAGCGAAGGGTCACGGTTTTCTCGGTAGTGACTTGAACCACTGCCGGTTTTACCATCCTGGCCACATTTACAAAGGATTCCTGTAGAGAAAAAGCACTGTTAAACGTTTCAGCAACATTTTCGGGTTCAATGAATTGAACCGGTACAGCTTCGCGCCGAAGATACCTTAATCTATATCTATATTTTGCCGAAAGATTAAAACTAACAATTAATAGCACCGCAAAGACTGCGGTAAAAACAACTTTTTTCCGCATCTTCCCTTTTTCCATTTCTCCCCCCCCTACACCTTCATCTTCGCTCTAATTTCCTCTTCAATTGCCGCAGCTATTTCCGGGTTTGCCTTGAGGAAATCCCGCGCATTCTCGTATCCTCTTCCCAGAGTTTGAGATTTATAACTAAAAGAGCTCCCTTTTTTCTCAATAATTTTTTCTTCCAGGCTCAAATCCAGCAGGCAACCTTCTCTGGATATTCCCTGGTCGTAAAGAAGATCGAATTCTGCCTGTTTAAAGGGAGCGGCTACCTTGTTCTTCACCACTTTAACTCTGGTTCGATTACCAATAACGTTATCTCCCACTTTAATTGAGCCAATTCTTCTAATGTTGAGCCGGACGGAAGCATAAAATTTAAGAGCTCTTCCCCCTGGCGTAGTCTCGGGATTCCCAAACATCACTCCAATTTTCTCCCTTACCTGATTGATAAAAATTGCGCAGGTCTTTGATTTGCTTATTCCTCCGGTAAATTTTCGCATCGCCTGGGACATTAATCTTGCTTGAAGTCCAACCGTAACATCTCCCATCGCTCCTTCCAATTCTATTTTAGGAATTAAAGCGGCAACCGAATCAATCACTACAACATCAACGGAATTGCTCCTGATTAAGCGGTCGGCAATTTCCAAAGCTTCCTCCCCGGTATCCGGCTGAGAAATCAAAAGTTCGTCTAAATTTACCCCTAATTTAGCCGTATACTGAGGGTCAAGAGCATGCTCAGCATCAATAAAAGCGGCAATACCCTTTTTCTTTTGCGCTTCAGCGATGATATGAAGAGCAAGACTGGTTTTACCGGATGATTCCGGACCAAAAATTTCCACCACTCTGCCCCGGGGTACTCCGCCTATCCCAATAGCTAAGTCCAGAGAGAGGGCGCCGGTAGAAATTGCCTCAATTTCTACCCTGGCTCCCTTTTCTCCTAACTTCATAATTGAACCTTTGCCAAAATCTTTCTCAATTTGATCCAAAGCTAACGACAACGCTTTTTCCTTATCCATTTAATTTTCTCCTTTAGCGAACCTAAAAGGTTCGCACTATATAGAGCCAGATGTAGTGCGAGGCTTTAGCCTCGCTAATTTAATCTCTTTTAAACAAGTATATATCGGTCCTTCTTTTTTAAGTTGACTTTCCATTACGTTGAAGTAACTAACCGGAAATGAACAGAATTGATAATCTTCAAATTTCCTGATTAAATCTTTCAATGCTTCGTTCCTTATCATCGGTCTTTTTACCCTGGCTATTGTGAGATGCCCTTGAAACTCCCTTTCTTCGCGAGGAAAGTCCTTTTTCTCCAATTCTTCCTCAAGGAGCCTGTTAATCTTTTTTAAACCTTCGGCTCCTTCCTCTACCCCAGCCCAAATAACCCTTGGTTCCTTAATGCTGGGAAAGATGCCAATACCTTTAAAACTTAAGGAAAATGGCGAAAATTGTTGTCCAATGATTTGGCAACTTTTAATTATCTCCTTTAATCTTTCTTCTGAAATTTCTCCCAGAAATTTCAGGGTAAGATGTAAATTCCCTATCCTCACCAATTTTAAAGGAAGATTATTCCTTCGGAGAAGATTATTTATAGATGTAAATTTTTCCTTTGCTCCCTCGGGAATTTCTACGCTAATAAATACCCGCATTATTTAAGCCACGGCATCATCGCTCTCAATCTCTTCCCCACAACCTCTAAAGGATGAGCCTCGTCCTTCCTGGAGAGGCTGTTAAAAACAGGTCTTCCCACCTGATTCTCTAAAATCCATTCTTTAGCAAATTCTCCCGACTGAATCTCGGTTAAAATTTTTTTCATCTCCTTTTTTGTTTTCTCCGTAATAATTCGGGGGCCCCGGGTTAAATCTCCGTATTCAGCCGTATCGCTTACGCCTTTCCTCATTCCGGTAATCCCTTTATCGTTAATGATATCGACAATTAATTTTAATTCATGGCAAGTTTCAAAGTAGGCAATTTCCGGCTGATAACCTGCCTGGATGAGCGTTTCAAATCCGGCTTTAATTAAAGCAGAAACTCCTCCGCAAAGCACCGTTTGTTCCCCGAAAAGGTCAGTCTCGGTCTCTTCCTTGAAGGTCGTCTCTACCACCCCTGCTTTTGCTCCGCCAATAGCTTTCGCGTACGATAAAGCAATGGATAAGGCTTTTCCGGTATAATTCTGGTAAATAGCCACCAGACAGGGAACCCCCTTTTTTTCTAAATACATCTGTCGCACTAAAGAACCCGGCCCCTTGGGAGCAATCATAAATACGTCAACATTTCCCGGGGGAATAATCTGGCCGAAATGAATGGCAAAACCATGCGAAAACATTAAACTATTTCCTTCTTTTAGATGAGGAAGGATACTTTCCTTAAAAACTTTAACCTGGATATGGTCTTGAGTTAAAATTTGGATAACGTCACCGGCTTTTGCCGCTTCCTCTGCCGACACAGGCTTAAAGCCATCCTCCAGGCTATTTTGATAATTTTGGGTTCCTTTTAATTCGCTTATGAGAACCTCTATGCCACTGTCTCTGAGATTTAAACTCTGACCTCTTCCCTGAATACCATAGCCAATAATCGCAACTTTCTTTCCCTTTAATACTTTTAAATCCGCGTCCTTTTCATAATAGATTTTTGCCATCATTCCCCCCGTTTTTTTCTTCTTTTCTTATCCCTACTCTACCGGTTCGTCTAATCTCCTTAATTCCAAAGGGACGTAATAACTTTAACATTATTTCTATCCGATCAGCATCGCCTACAAGTTCCACGACCACAGTTTTTTCTCCTACATCAACCACTTGGCTGCCGAAAGTTTCCACTATTTTCATAATACTGGCTCGGTTAGCCGCATTAATCTTGACTAAGATTAATTCCCGCTCCAGATAAGCAAAACTGGTTAAATCCTGAACTTTTATTACGTCAATAAGTTTATTTAGTTGTTTGCTAATCTGTTCTAATATTCTTTCATTGCCTTTTACCCCAATAGTTATGTGGGAAACAGTCGGGTCCTCAGTTTCAGCCACCGAGAGAAAATCAATGTTAAAACCCCGGGCAGAAAAAAGACCGGCAATCCTGGCTAAAACTCCGAACCTATTTTCCACGGTTACGGAAATCAAATGTTTTTTTTCTTCCATTTTTTCTACTAACCACAAATTGTCACGAATACAATAAATTAAAGATTACCAACAAGAACACGAAAGCACGAAAAACTACAATATCTTTAACCACGAATTACGCGAATTTCTCTAATTAAGAACTGACACGAAGTGTCATTGCGATGAGTGAAACGAAGAAGCAATCTCGAGATTGCCACGTCCGCCTATGATACAGTGGCGGACTCGCAATGACCTGTTCTTATTATTAATCTTTAATAATTCGTATAATTCGAGTAATTCGTGGTTGCTATTTCTTTCGTGTCTTCAAAGTTTCGTGCTTTCGTGGTAGTTTTTTCTCTGTGTTCTCTGCGGTGAATATTAACATTAATCTGCACTTTTCTTATAGAAAGATAAAACTGATTTTCCGTATTCTTTCTGTTTATAGAGATAGAAAGGCGCGATAATCCTGGGAATATTTTTTGCTCTTTGATGTTCCAGAATAAGCGTACCCCCGTGGATAAGGAATTGATGCCGGCCAATCATTTCCAAAATTTCTTTTAATTTTTCTAAAATTATTGCATAGGGCGGGTCAAGAAAAATAAACTTAAATTTCTTACCATTTTTAGACAAGATTGTCAATGCTTCTTCTGCCGGGAGACAATAAATTTTAGCCTTTCTTTTTATTCCCAATTCATTCAAATTTTTTTCAATTATTTTTACGCATTCCTCCCGCTTCTCCACGAAAACGACCTCTTTTGCTCCTCTGCTCAAAGCTTCCAATCCTATTGTTCCCAAACCCGCATAAAGGTCTAAAAAAGTTCCCTCTTTTATATCTTTCAAAATATCAAAGAGCGCCTCTCTCACTCTATTCTTAGTGGGCTGAACCTCCAGGTCCCTGCCTATCTTTAATCTCTTTCCCCGGTAGATTCCCCCAACAATCCTCATTATATGTTCAAACTATTTTCTTCAGCGGCACGTTCACAGAAATAGTCCTCACATCACTGTATAGATAAGATGAGAAGAATTTTCCTCAGTAGCCTTTTTTTATTCATCCTTTCTTTTATTCATTTTCTTTTTCTCTTTTCTTTACCTCATCACTTTCTATCAGCAAAAGTGTCAACCATTTCCATTTATCTTTTAATTGGCACGCCAACATATTAACCCAACAAAATCACTGGCATCTGTTTTCTCCCATAATAAGATTTATACAGGTTGAAGATGCTTTTTCATTGACCAAACTGGGATAGGAATTGTCTTTTCTGGCGCTCTTCCACTCTTTACTACCTTCTCCATAGTCTCCACCGTTTCAGGACATAGCCACACCTCCCCGCATTCAGTACAGACTTCCACGGGAACATCCTCAAAAATTAGCAACTTATCTCCCCAGTGCCGGTCCACAGTCTGAATACTCTTTTTCTTAACTCCTCCGCAAATAGCACATCGCTTCTTTTTACTCATATCTCCTCTCCCTCCTTGTTTCAGGATCCAACCATTTCTTTGGATCCATCCAGTGAACTGTAATAATATGAACCATATCCTCTCCTAAGGCACATAACACATATAAAGGCTTTTTCTGATAGGTATCGCCAAGGATAAGATAACTTGGAAATGGTTTATCATCAGGATAACTTTCTATTATTTTCCCTGTTGAGATAACGTACTCTACTTCACTGAAAAGGATTCTCCTTTTATCCATTCTTTTTTGAGAGTGAAGAGATAACCGATATTTCTTCTCTCTTAGTTTCTCCCTAATCTGCTCAATAACTTCTCTATTTCCCATATCTCTGAGAAAAAAACTTTCCTTCCTCTGAGTCTTAAACGTGGAAGCGATGAGGACTTTTCTTTTCCCATTCAATAACTAAAGCACTGGCGATAAAGATAGAGGAATAGGTTCCTACCGTTACTCCGATTAAGAGAGCAAACGCAAAATCATGAATTACATTTCCTCCAAAAAAGAAAAGAGAAAGAAGGACCAAAATTGTAGTAAATCCAGTAATCAGGGTGCGCCCTAAAACCTGATTAATGCTTTCATTAAATAATTGTAGGTAATTGTCGGTTTTCCTGGTTTTTCTCAGATTTTCCCGAATACGGTCAAAAATTACAATGGTATCGTTAATGGAATAACCCGCAATCATTAAAAGAGCAGCAAGAATCATCGTATCAATCGGTTTGCCGAAAAAAGATAAAAACCCCATCACCACCAAGATATCATGAAAAATAGCAATTACCCCGCAGACGGCAAACCGGAATTCAAAACGAAAAGCAACGTAGACAAGGATACCAACCATTCCATAAAGAAAAGCCAATAACCCTTTTCTCTTTAAACTTTTACTCATGGCTGGGCTAATCATTTCATCAGCAATAATTTCAAAATGGTCCCCCCCCAGTTCCTTCTTAAACTGGTTTAAAATACCTGAAGTATCCGAGGTAGTTTTTAAAACAATTTCGTTATGTCCTTTCCCAACTTCCTGAATCGGTATCTGGCTTAAACCGATATTCTTCAAGGAATCTCTAATTTGACTTAAAGAAATAGGTCTTTCAAACCTTACTTGCAGAAGTCTGCCCCCGGTAAAATCAATGGCAAAGTTACTCCTGCCCCGAAGACCAAAGGTAACCAGACCTAAAACAATGAGAAAAAGAGAGAGAGAGAAGAAAAATCTTCTTTTCCCCAAAAAGTCTATTTTCGTTTCTTTCTTGATTAATCTCATAATAACTTAATCTTTAGCCACGAATTAACACGAATAAATACTTTACCACGGAGACACAGAGAACACAAAGTAGGGAGTGGATATTAGGGAGTGGGGAGTGGATAAAGATATCCCGGTGCTGTTTCTACTCCCTACTCCCCAGAGAGCGAAGCGAACGAACTCCCTACTCCCGGTACTTGTTCTCCGTGACTCTGTGGCGAGAGAGTTGTTTTTTTAATTCGTATAATTCGAGTAATTCGTGGTTATTATTTGTGTTTATTCGTGGTTGCTATTGTTTTTATATGCTAATCCTTTCCATTTTGTATTGGCTGCAGATAAAATCAAAGAGAAGTTTGGTAACAAAGACCGCGGTAAAGATATTAGCCAAAATACCAACGGTAAGGGTTAGTCCAAAACCCTTAATAGAGCCGGTGCCAAAAAGAAAGAGGATAAAAGCGGCAATAACCGTAGTAAGATTGGAATCAACAATAGTTACTAATGCCCTTTCATAACCGGCATCAATACTGGAGCGGATTGTTTTTCTTATTTTTAGTTCTTCCCGGATGCGTTCAAAAATGAGAACATTGGCGTCAACCGCCATGCCAATCGTTAAAGCGATACCGGCAATACCGGGAAGAGTTAAAGTTGCCTTGAAAAAAGCAAGGACGGCGAAAATAATCAGAATATTGATAAAAAGGGCAAAATTGGCAATCATCCCGGAGCCGGCATAATAAATTACCATAAATAGAAGCACCAGAATTGTTCCCAAAAAAGCCGAAGTTGCTCCTTTCTGGATAGAATCGCGGCCTAAACTCGGACCAACAATCCTTTTCTGAATAATGGAAAGTTTCGCCGGAAGCGCGCCGGCCCTGAGAACAATCGCCAAATCCTTCGCTTCATCCATGGTGAACCGACCGGTAATCTGGGCTTTTCCGCCGGAGATGCAATCCTTGATTACCGGGGCGGATTGTACCCTGCCATCAAGTACAATGGCCAGCCTTTTTTCAATATTGGTTCCAGTAACCCGGGCAAACTTTTTTGCTCCCTCCCGATTAAACTCAAGCCTGACTTCAGGAAAACCATTGCTATCAATGCCAATGTAAGCATCCTTTAACCCGGAACCGTTAAGTTCCGCTTCTTTCTTTAAAAGCAAGGCCGGTCCCTGCTGGCGGATTCCTCGTTCATCTTTTCTGACCAGATAAGCAACTTCATACCCTTCCGGAACGTTTCCGGAAAGAGCCTGGTCTAAAAGTTTATTATCATCATCAACCAGTTTAAATTCCAGGAGAGCAGTTTTACCAATAATCTCAATCGCCCTCTCGGGGTCTTTTATCCCCGGCAGTTGAATTAAAATGCAATCTTCTCCGGCCTTCTGGATCACCGGCTCGGTCACCCCCAAAGCATCAATCCGGTTGCGAATAATCTCTAATGCCCGGTCAGTGCTATCGGTAACTGCTTTTTCCTCTAAATTGGTCTTTTCTACCTGAAGCATCAGTTGCATCCCCCCTAAAAGGTCAAGCCCCAATTTTATTTTCTTGCTCAGAGGAGAAACCTGCCAGACACAGACTCCAATGATCGCCAGGACAAATAATATCTTATAACTTATTGTTTTCATTTTTTAATAATTAGCCACAAAAACACGAAAAACTACAAAATACTTTAACCATAAAGACTCAAAGGCTCAAAGAATAACCAAGAAAAGATTTATTTATAATTCTTGGTGAACTCTGTGTTCTCTGCGCCTTTGTGACTCTGTGGTGAATATCATTTACTATAGATTTTCTTTGGTTCAAAAATCTTTTTTTTAAATACTTTAAAGTCCCCCGAAGATGATTCAAGTTTTCGATAAAAGCAACTGCGGTATCCCTGATGGCAAGCCCCCTTCAATTGCTCTACCCGGCAAAGAAGGGTATCATTATCGCAATCAAGGAGAACTTCTTTTAATAACTGAAAGTGACCGGAGGTTTCCCCTTTTAACCAGAGTTTTTTTCTGGAGCGGCTAAAAAAATGAACTTTTTTTGTCTCCAGGGTCTTGAGGAAAGATTCCTCGTTCATATAACCAAGCATCAGGACTTCGTTGCTCTTTGCATCCTGAACAATCGTGGGGATAAGACCATCCTGGTTAAATTTTAACTTTTTAACGATATCTTGCCGACTCATCTTTGAACAGTTATAATAGAATAAATATGGTTTTCTGTCAAAAAATTACCCCATTTCAAAAAAAGGTTTATAAGATCGGGTAATTAGAAAGGATAGATCTAAGCATAGGAATTTCAAAATTCCGATGCTCAAAAGGTCTTTATCTTTTAAAAAAGAAAGATAAATTAGCCACGAATACACACGAATAAGAACTATAGATATTTTGTAAAAGCTCAGTTAACCCCGTGTCATCTGATAGATGTAGTGCGAGGCCTTTAGCCTCGCCAACAAGCGAACCTGAAAGGTTCGCACTACTGTAGTTGCAGAGCTTGCTCTGCGGCAAAGCAAGCTTTGCCACTACAGACAATGACGTGGTTTGGTGAATATTTACAATAATTGTTTTCTTGGTGTTCATTCGTGTTAATTCGTGGATGAAAGTTAAAAAAAATTCATTATGCCCCTGATTATCTTGTAAGTTTTTCTTGATTTTATTTTTTAGTAGGGCCACCCAAAGACTTAATCAGTTCTTTCCCGAACTCCTCTGCTGCGTCCGGACCGTTGGCCGTAACAATCTTTCCATCAACTACTACCGGAAGGCCCAGATAATTGGCGCCTTCCTGTTTCAGAGTCTCAGTTTCGCTCGGAAAGACTGTGGCTTTCTTGCCTTTAAGTATTCCTGCCCGGGCTAAGATTCCGGGTGCGATACAAATAGCGCCTACTACCTTACCCTTTCGATAGGCTTCCCGCGCCAGATTCAAAGCAGTCTTGTCGGTAAAGTAATCCGCAGCACCCGGACCTCCGACAAAGACCACACCGGCATAATCATCAGCCTTTACCTCAGAAATCGCCACATCAACTTTTGCTGTTCCACCCAATTTCCCCAAGGCAGTACCGGTCTTTACGGAACCGGTTACTACCTGATAACCGGCAGATTCCAATGATGCCTTCGGCTTGAAATACTCTTCATCCCGGAACCCGTTCTGCGCCACAATCATCAAAACCATTATCATCACCCCCTTACCGACAAGTGCCCCTGCTTTCGCCAAAAAAAACATATATTCTTATAACCTGAAAAAAGCGTGAAAAACGATATTTAAAATTAGAAAACCGCAAAAACACTGTGGGTTCGGGCTCTTCATTTCTAAAATTTTTAGCAAAGTGCAAAAAAATCATAAAGGTTTCGCTTTTAAAAGATAATTGATACAAACGATTAAATGAAAGTAGGGGCTTGATTTGCTACAAGCTTAAACGATGATGACCGATTACGCATATTGCTAAAGGTAGCAGATAGTATAGTGTCGCAATTGTGCTACATGTTTGTTACTATAGCCACATTACGCACCATTGCTACTGAAGTAAGAATAGAGTATAGTAGCGCAATTTATCAAGCCCGCTTAATTTGGGTCGGATAAATCCGACCCCTACAGCTGTTGATGGAAAAGAACCCTTTTCTGCAAATGCCATTTGAGTTTCAGTTTTTTGTAAAATTGATGGACAAGGAAGATTCCTCCAAAGTGAGTGAGATTGCGGGCTCCAACAGAGATATGTAAAACTCTGATTCCTTTTGGCATCGGGCACAATGTTACTTTTTAAGGAAGGTTCTGCCAGAGAGGTTTTCTTACCAACATTATATGTGATTTTCATAGCAATTATAAGGTAATCCGGTTATTTATTGTTAAGTAAAATATTGTTTTTCACGCTTTTTTCAGGTATAAGTTTTGCCTTTTTATACAATCAAATCATCCTTCCAATCTGCATTATTGCTGCACTGAAGATGCCAACGGTAAGGTTATCGTCAATTGGCAGAGGAAGAAGTTCCATTAAGGCAGCGGCAAATGCCCCGGAAAGAAGAACCAGGGGTTCTATTGAGATTTCAGGAACAGTCAGGAGAACGAGACCAGCCAATAAATCAATGGCTAAAAACGCTAAACTCCCTTCTAATGTTTTTCCCTTAAATAATTTGATTCTTCCATAATTAACCCCGACCAGCGCAGAAACCGCATCGCCTAAGATAAGGAAAAGAAGAGATGCAAGCGCAACGCCTCTTTCAAAGAAGAGAATCAAAACAAAAGCGGCAATCAGAAAATAGGTAGTTCCGGTAAGTTTCCCCATCTTCACCTTGAAGATTCCGCCGAGATGAGCCAATACCCATTGATAAACCCCGGGATGCTTAAATCTTGCAATCTCAAAGAAAACCATCAAGGAAAGAAAAAAACCGGTAATAATCAAGGCAGGAACTTTGGAAGAAAAATAATAGACCAGCGGAAAAATAGAACCCATTACCAGACGATAGGTCTTTCTTTGCCAGAGAATCATCTTCTCATCTCCTTAAGCGCAGAAACATTAGCCAGAACGCCAATGCCAATCAAAAAAAGAACAGCCGGTACCAGCCACAGATAGCAATGAGGATAAAGAAAAATAAGAAAGACAAAGAAAACAACAATCGCTAAAAGAAGCAGGGGAGCGGAACGTGGACCTTTCCTCTGGACAAAAAAATAGAGGAGGAGCACCAAGGGAAAAAGTTTCGGAGCTAAATAGAGAACAGCTCCACCGCTGATTGCCACCCCCTTCACTAACTTAGCGTGCCCTTCACGAAACTCTGAAACCCGCGTTACTATTGCGTTTCCGAAGACCTATCTTTTTGATTTGCCCTCCTGTCCCGGAACCCTTATCCTGTCTATGTTTCTGAACGATCATCTTTAATTTTTCTCCTTTTTACCCCTGTTTTTAAGGGGGAGGAGGGCATTTTTTTCTTTTTTCTTCCTCTACCCAAAGGGGAGAGGAATGAGGTGAGGGGGGTCTTTTCTTCCTCCCTCAACTCTTTTT
>Ga0210009_1001003_pt1 | contig 26930 bp, 16 predicted proteins | sample CryGeyCG2114_065_FD_185457 | JGI IMG/M metagenome (GOLD analysis project Ga0210009, IMG submission 185457) | Groundwater microbial communities from aquifer - Crystal Geyser CG12_big_fil_rev_8/21/14_0.65 (SPAdes) (version 2) | ecosystem: Environmental > Aquatic > Deep subsurface > Groundwater ... | reverse complement strand
TATTGACTGCGTTAAAGGCGTTGAGGAACAAACTGAAAAACTGATGCAGGTCTGCCGCCTGAGAAACACTCCCGTCATCATTTTTATAAACAAACTTGACCGTGAGGGAAGAAACCCGATTGAACTATTAGACGAAATTGAAGAAAAATTAGCGATTAGAGTAAGACCGCTATCGTATCCTTTCGGGATGGGAATGAGTTTTAGAGGCGTCTATAATATTTATGATAACACGTTCGCTTTTTTCCGCGCGAACAAACAGCAAATCGAAGAAGACGTAAAATATTTTAAAGGAATTGATGACGAAGAACTTGTAACAATCTTTGGCGACGCTGCGGTAACTTTGAAAAATGATATTGCTTTAATTAACGGAGTTTATGAGAAGTTTGAAACGGAAAAATATTTGTCGGGAGAATTAGCGCCGGTCTTTTTCGGCAGCGCAATAAATAACTTTGGAATTAGAGAGCTCTTAAATACTTTCGTTGCCATAGCGCCGCCGCCGGTTGCGCGCGAAACCACGATCGGAATGATCCAACCGAAGGAAGAAAAATTTAGCGGGTTTGTTTTTAAAATACACGCAAACTTAGACCCGAAACACCGCGATAGAATGGCGTTCGTGCGCATTTGTTCCGGCACGTTTGAAAGAAATAAAAATTACTTTCACGTACGATTGAAACGCCAGATAAAATTTCCAAACCCGGCATCGTTCCTTGCGCAAACAAAATCACTTGTGGAAACTGCGTATCCCGGTGATGTAATTGGTTTGTATGATTCGGGTTTATTTAAGATCGGCGACACACTAACCGAGGGTGAATCTTTTATGTTCAAAGGAATTCCCGTCTTCTCACCGGAAATATTCAGAGTTGTACAGAACAAAGATCCGTTCAAATCTAAGCAGCTTGAAAATGGAATTAGACAATTAACCGATGAAGGGCTTGCACAGCTTTTCGTTCAATGCGACGGAACTAAAAAAGTTATCGGCGTTGTCGGCGAACTTCAATTTGATGTTATAAAATACCGGCTGTTAAACGAATTTGGCGCGAGCTGCGACTTTATGCATCTTAACGCATACAAAGCTTTTTGGGTGCAATACGAACAGAAGGAAGATATTGAAGAACTCCAGCGGTTGCGCGGAAATTATTTGTATTTCGATAAAGCAAAAAATCTTGTCTTTATTGCTGAGACAGAATTCTCATTGAGAATGACGAGAGAGAAAAATCCAAAAGCCACATTCCTCTCAAGCGTTGAACACAACAACCAGACGGTTGAGATGGAAAAGGTTGGGTAGAGGAAGTTGAAGTCGGCAGTTTGCAATTGGCAGTTGGCACAACACATTTTGCAGCAGGAAAGTATTTTTCAAACGACGATATATGGTGACATTAAATAAATGCTGCGTTAAGTTAGTACAAACTAAACAGAAAAGTTTTTCATTGGGATGCCACTCCGGAATTCCTAAGACACCCCAAGGTTAATTGACCATTTCATAAAAGCATTAGAGAATTTTTCATGGAGAAAAAAAACAGCAACCAGATAACTCTTGATAAAATGTTGGAGTCGATTGCACTCTTCCCACTCGATGAACAATTAATGATTTCCGACATTGTACACAAACGCGTTATCGAGGAAAAAAGAAAACTCCTTGCAAACAGTGTGAAAGAGAGCCTCGAAGAGTATAACTCCGGAGCAACAAAATCCGGTTCGGTAGATGATTTTTTAAATGACGTTGAACCCGAATGAAATTACATTGGTCTTCGAGTTATAAAAGAGCCTTCAAAACAGACCGTTAATGTTCGTCCCGATACCAAACAAAAAATTATTACTGTAATGGAAAAGTTAAGCGTTGATCCATTTTCCGCGGAGTTGAAAACTCATAAGTTAAAAGGGATTTTGGAAAATTCATGGGCGTGTGCAGCAGGGTACAACTTAAGAATTATTTTCAACTTTGTTAAAAATGTGGAAACATCTGAAACAGAAATATTACTAACTCACGTTACGCAAAAGTGAGAAATTATATTGTGAATCGAAGCTTCGATAAAATGCTTGTTTTTTACGAAGCTACCGCTTCGTATTACAAATTCTGCGTAAGGTGACTTACTAATTGATATTGGAACGCATGACCAAGTGTATTAAAAAATAAACTTTTCCTTTTCACATTCGTCCAATCAAACTTTTTGATCTGAGAACAAGGATTAACGATTTTCGATTTAAGAAGTTGAAAATCGAAAATTACTATTCGTTAATCGTTATTCTTAAATTAAAATAAATTCTTTATTTACTCTGCCCGTAATGCCTGAAGAATATTCATCCTTGCTGCGCGGACTGAAGGAAGAAATCCTCCGAGAAAGCCCATTGCAACAGCGAATAATAAAGACGAAATTATTATGTCCGGCGATAATGCAAAATTAAATGCAAGTTCGGTGAATGAACCGAAGTTCAAGGTTGAGATTGAAACAAACTGCAAAAGTGACGCGAGCGCTAATCCAATCGCGCCTCCAATAAGCGCGATCAACAAGGATTCTCCTAAAAAAGCCGCTAAGATACTTCTTCTTCTAAAACCCAACGCGCGAAGCGTTCCTATTTCAACGGTTCTGTTTGCTACGGAAGCGTACATGGTTATCATCGCTCCGATAGTTGCGCCGAGACTAAAAATTACCGTAACAAAAATTCCAAGTATCCTGATAAATCCCGCCATCAACTCCGATTGCTTTGCGAAAAATTTAGTTTCGATCTCCGGTTCGTATTGTTGCAGCCGTTTATCGGTATCGAATGCAATTTTGAATGTAGCGTAGTCTGAAGGATTTGCCAATTTTAAAGTCATTGTTGAGACAGCGTTGCCGCGGGCGAAAGCATCTAACAGTTGTAAAGCGTCGCCCCACAGTTCAGAATCAAATCCGCTGCCGTCGGTTGTAAATTTTCCAACCACGATCCAATAATCTCCGGCGAATTTTATTTTCCCACCGATCTGGCATCCGTTAAATTTACTTGCGATTGATTCGCCAACAATCAATTCGCGGCTTCCCTGAACAAAATTTCTTCCTTCAATTATTTTTATGTTCGGACGAAGCTGCTGTACTTGTTCCGATACGCCACGAACGCTAATATTACTCATACCTCCGCTTTGTTTTTCCAGATTAATAATCACAACCGGTTCATAAGAAATTATTTGTTTCCCATCGGAAGATTTTGCGATGTTCGGCAATGAGGAAATGATACTTTGAATGTCCCCCGGGATAATGCTTGAGATTTCTCCGTTCGCAGATTTCCGTGCAACAAGCACATTGTCCTCGGAACCGGTTGCCGTTAAAGTTTTTTGAATGCCGTAAGCCATCATTAAAACTGCGGCAAAAACGAAAACAACTAATGCGATGCCGGTAACAGTAATTCCGGTTGTAAGTTTTCTTGCAGTAAAATTTCTTAAACTGTATTTCAAGGGTATTTTCATTAGCAAAACCTTTGTTAGTTAGTTGTAAGTAGTCAGTTGTTGGTTGACCATTTCATAATCTTTTTCCATCATCCATTATCCATCATCCATCATCCATCAACCGTCATCCATTATCCATCAACCGTCATCCATTATCCATCAACCATCTTTCATCCTACAAACCGGAAGCCTTCAACAATTTTCATTTTTAATGCGCGCTGAATTGGAGAAAGCGATGATAATATTCCGATTGATAAAGCCGCTGCTGCTGCAAGTACAATGGTGATCGGTTCAATTTCAAAGACCGGGAAAAATCCTTTTGGAATAACTTGCTCTAACCCTTGAATGAGTGGAAACGTTAGCGTTAATCCCAGCGCCCCGCCGATGATTGAGATTACGAGTGATTCACCCATAATTAATCCGATTAAATGTGAACCGGAAAATCCGATGGTTTTCATCACGGCGTATTCGCGTGTTCGTTCGCGGGCAGACATAATCATTGTATTTCCAAGTACGAGTAAAATTATTCCTATGATCACAAAAGACAAAATATTCATCGCCGTAATGATAGCGCTTGTTGAAGCCAAAAAACTTTGTGCGAATGCCCGTTCTGATTCTGTCTTCGTTTCCGCATTTGAATTCTTAAAAAGATCGTCAATTTGTTTAGAAATATTTCCTGATTGCGATGGATCTTTTATTTTGACAATATACCAGCCAACTTCGCCGGCGCGTTCGGGAGTCTCTTTTTTTAATCTTTCATTTACATAATTCCAATGAAACATCATTTGGGTTGCATCAGTGGTTTTGTCTCGCGGTTTGTAAATTCCGCGGATCACAAATTCCCACTTCCCGGGATAAATATCTCCTTCAATCGGCATAACATCGCCGATTTTCAATTTATACTGCTTGGCAATATCTTCACCAACAACGCAAGAGTTTTGTTCCCGTTTAAAAGTTTCCAATTCCTTTTTTGATAGAAGAAATTCGGGATAGACATCAAACATTGTTTCGGCATCGCAGGCAAAGCGGGCGAAGAATTGATTCTTGTCGATATAAACTCCTTGAAACCATGTGGCAAACGTTACTTGCGAAACACCAGGTATTTGCTGGATTTTATCGCGGTAGGTAAAGGGGAGAGGGAAAATAAATGAAACCGCTTGCCGGGTGACTAATCTATTCGCGGACGTAGCTTCAACTCCCACATACCATGCTGTTACAACGGTACGCAGTACGCCAAAAGCAATTACCGCGATTGCAATTCCGAGTATGGTTAAAAAAGCACGGAGCTTATGACGGAAAGCATTTTTGAAAATGAGTTTAAAAATTTTCATAACGGTTCCTAAATTAAATCGCCTTTATCGAGGTGACGAATTTTACTTGCTTTTTCCGCAGCGTGTGGATCGTGGGTTACCATTAAAATTGTCTTTTTAAATTCTTTGTTTAATCTATCAAGAAGAACAAGAATTTCGGCGGCGGAATTTTTGTCGAGATCACCGGTCGGCTCATCGGCAACAAGAATAAGCGGATCGGTTACTATAGCTCTTGCAATTGCAACACGTTGTTCCTGACCGCCGGAAAGCTGCTTGGGATAGTGAAACATTCTATCAGTTAGACCAACCACGTTTAAAGCGGCTTCTACGTGTTCTTTTTTCTCTGCTTTGGATAAATGCGTCAACATCAATGGAAGTTCAATATTTTCATAAGCAGTTAAAACAGGGATGAGATTATAAAATTGAAAAACAAATCCGATATTACTTGCCCGCCATTTTGCAAGCGAAGATTCATTCAACAATGTAATATCCGTATCTTTTATAAAGATATTTCCACTTGTCGGTTTATCAATTCCCGCAATTAAATTTAGCAGAGTTGTTTTGCCGGAACCGGATGGTCCCATCAAACAAAAAAATTCTCCTTCTTCAATATCGAGAGCGATATCATTTAACACTGGAATTGCAAAACTATCTCTTGTATAAGATTTTGAAATATTTTTTACTTGAATAATCGCCGGCATAGTGTCTCCGTTTTATTTTTACAAATATTGAATCCCCAAGGGATTCCTTTTAGGGTGCTTTTATTTTTTCTACAAATATAAAATCCCTATTTATCTGCCACTAGGCAGACGGGATTTTTTTAACAACCCGCCTTGGCGGGTTGAATCTTTGTAACAGAAAATATCGAAAAGAACTCCATTCCCATCGGGAATTTATCTTTCTAATCAATTATTATCCTTTTCCATCAACCATCAAACGTTATCCATCAACCATCAAACGTTATCCATCAACCATCATTTTTTAACGTTTACTTTTGTTCCGTCTTTAATTTCTTTACTTGGATTGTCAATAACTTTTTCGCCATCAACTAAGCCGGAAAGAATTTCCACATAAGCTCCAAGTTTTTCCCCGAGAGTAACTTTTGCTTGCACTGCTTTTTCATCGCTGATTTTATAAACAAAATAGACATTCTCTTTTTGTACCAATGCTGTAGCGGGAATAACCAACTTCGGTTTTTTGTTCAACATTTCTTCGCTTACCGGTTCATTGAGAAAAAGAACTTTTGCGCGCATTTCGGGAAGAACTTTTTTGTCGTAATTCTTGAATCCAACTTTTACCATTACGGTAGCTTTTGCTCTATCTGCCGTAGGGACAATTTTAGCGACGAAGCCGGGATAACGAAAACCGGGATACGCTTCGAGTGAAATTTCACAATCTTGATTTGGTTTTATCCTTTCGATATTCGATTCGGAAACATCAGCTTCAACTTGAAGAGAAGACATATCAGCCATTGTTACTACTGCAGCTTTTGAAGAAGCGCTTGCGGCAAACGGAGCGACAATTTCTCCGACGTCCGCATTTTTTGTTAACACCGTTCCGTCAAACGGAGCGCGGATAAGCATATTTTCCATGGCAACTTCTGCCCCAAGCACTTGCGCTTTTGCTAATTGAATTGAAGCTAATGTCCGGTTGAACCTTGCTTCGGCAGCATCAAGTTCAGATTGTGCAGCCGAACCGGAAGCAAAAAGTTTTTTGGTTCGCTTGAAACTATTTTCCGCATCGTTTAAGTCGGCTTCATTTAATTTTAAATTTGCTTTTGCCTGCTCAAGCTGCGCTTTGATATCGCTCTCGTCAAGCCTTGCAATCACTTGATTTTTTTTAACAGCATCGCCTTCAACTACTCCTAAATATTGCAGTCTCCCCGATCCTTTTGATGCAACAGCGGCTTTTCTTTGTGCAACGATATAACCGCTCGCTGTGAGAACGGCATTTGATTGAGATGAAGAAACTTTAGAGGCGGTAACCACGGAGACCTCAAAGGTGGAAGCGAAAACGTAATTCCATAAAAAGTAAAGCAAGAAGCAAGCAGCTGCACTTCCTGCCATCCAGATGAACAGGCTTTTTTTAGCTGAAAATCCGTTAGAGGAAGAAGGAGAAGAACGGTTTATTTTTAACGAAGTAAGGTCTGCATTTTTATTTTCCATTTATCACCAAATACTTTTAGAAATAAGTTCCGGCAGCTAAAATAAGAAGCGGTTACCATTTTAGAAAGAACAAAAAGAAAAAAACTTGCTGGATATGTAGCCCGGGAAAGTCTTTTAGGTCAAGCTTTTCTCCCGCGTGAGACTATTTCACTTTATCCAGACCATTGTATTTGAAGTTCTTTTTCTTTAAGTTTCTTCAAACAGAATTGTCGAAAATATTTTTTTACTGCTAACTAAGATCTTATGTTCCCTTAAATTATTATTACAGGCTTTTGTGAAAAAGAAATCTTCAAAATCATCTAACGCTTCCACTAAGTCGGGGAAAAAAGAAGTGAAAGATCCTTCCGGGACCATCGAATACAAACAAGTTGAAAAAAAACCGGGAATAAGCGATCAGACTTACCGCAGCATTATCAACAGCATTGATGAAGCCATTTATATTCAAGATAAAGACGGAACTTTCCTTGATGTGAATGACGGCGCTGTAAAAATGTACGGCTACACGCGCGAAGAACTGATCGGAAAAAATCCTCTTTTTGTTTCTGCTGAAGGGAAAAATGATCTACCGAAAGTCGTCGAACAAGTTAAACTTGCATTTGAAGGTATTCCCCAGGAATTTGAGTTTTGGGGGAAAAGAAAAAACGGAGAAATCTTTCCCAAAAATGTTCGTCTTTATAAAGGAGAATATTTTGGAAAAGATGTGGTTATTGCTGTTGCACAGGATATCACCGAACGGAAAAAAGCTGAAGCTGCTTTAAAAGAATCGGAAGGGGAGTATCGTCAATTAGTTGAGAACTCTCCCATTGGTATTTACCGCACTACTCCGGACGGGCGCATCCTTGAGGCTAACCAGGCGCTTTCAAATATGTTGGGGTATAAAACTTTTGAGGAGTACTCCTCCCGTAATCTTGAAATAGAACCCGATGCAACTTATAACCGGCAAGGTTTTAAGGAAAAACTTGAACGGGAAAATAAAATTATCGGGCTTGAAGCTGAATGGCTTAAAAAGGATGGAACTCCTCTTTTTGTACGCGAAAACGCACAAGCTGTTCGTGATGCCAATGGCGCTATTAACTATTACGAAGGAACGGTTGAAGATATTACCGAACGCAAACTCACCGAAGAAGCCTTGCAGAAATCTGAATCTAAATTGCGCGCAATCTTTACTGCGATGCCTGATGTGATTCTGGTTATTGATGCTGAAGGACGTTACCTTGAAATTGCGCCAACTAATCCTTCTCTGCTTTACAAACCCCCTAAAGAATTGCTTGGGAAAAAGATGCATGAAATCTTTCCAAAAGAGCAAGCTGACTTCTTCCTTTTACATATCAAGCAGTCTTTAGTTACACAGCAAAGTGTCAAGATGGAATACTTTTTAGAAATCGAAAATAAAAAGATTTGGTTCGCTGCAACGCTTTCCCCGTTAACTGCTAACTCTATTCTTCTCGTTGCTCGAGATATAACCGAACGAAAAAAGGGAGAAGAAAGCATAAACAATCTGAACCGACTTTATGCTTTACTTAGCAATGTCAATCAAGCGATCGTTCGCATAAAAGATGAAGGATCGTTGCTTAACGAAATTTGTAGAATTGCCGTTGATGATGGGAAATTTGTTATGGCTTGGATTGGAATGGTTAATTCATCAACTAACAAAGTTGATGTGGTCGGTTCATCCGGCGCGGCAAAAGAGTATTTAAATAAAATAAACATTGACTTGAATGATGAAAAACGAAGTTTGGGACCAACCGGCCAAGCAATAAAAAGCGGCACACTCAATTATTGCCCGGATATAGAACACGATCCAAGAATGACCGTTTGGCGCAAAAAAGCATCGAAGTTAGGATACAAATCGTCCATTGCTTTACCGCTTATCGTTCAAAACAAAACTATTGGAGCTTTTAACTTATATGCAAACAGCGTTGCATTTTTTAATAATGATGAAATTCGCTTGCTTAGTGAATTAACGGCGGACATTTCCTTCGCTCTCGAAGTAAAGCAGCACGAAGCCGACCGCAAACAAGCTGAAGTTAAGTTAATTGAAAGTGAAAAGAGATACAGCCTCTTAGTAGACAATTCTCCCGATGCAATTGGCGTGCACGCTGAAGGGAAAATTGTTTTTGTAAATAATGCAGCCGTAAAATTATTTGGAGGAAACAAGAAAGAAGATCTAATCGGAATCCCCATACTCAATGTTGTTCATCCGGATTCACGGGCTCTTGCATTAGAACGTATCCGGAAGATGCAGGGTGGTAAAGTTGTCCCTCTTACAGAAGAAAAATTCCTCCGATTAGACGGAACTACAGTTGACGTTGAAGTAACAGCGATGCCTCTGATCTTTAATGATAAACAAGCTATACAGGTAGTAATACGCGATATCACCGAACGGAAACAAGCGGAACAAAAACTGAAAGAAAGCGAAGAACTTTTCCGCAATCTTATTGAGAATATCACCGATGTCTTCTATATTGTAGATAACCAGGGAAAACTGAAATATTGCAGCCCAAATTTCTATACTTTTACGGGGTTTTCTCCTGAGGAAATTTTAGGAAATTCTTATGTACGAGTTATTGCTCCTGTAGATAAAAAAAGGATTATTGAGCATTTTATTCAAGAAACCAAGCGGGGAGTCCTCGACACGCGTACAGAAGCTATGATCCAAAGGAAGGATGGAACAATCTTTTGGACAGAGCAAAATACCCGCATTGTTCGTGATGAAAAAGGAGATGTTCTTGAATATCGAACGGTTACTCGAGATATTACCAGGCGTAAGCATGTAGAAGAAGAATTAAAACAAAGTACCTTATTTCTACAAAGTATAATTGATGCGGAACCTGAGTGCATAAAAATAGTAGATGCTGATGGGAAATTGCTGCTCATGAATGCAGCGGGTCTGAAAATGATCGCCGCTGATTCGACAGAGAAAGTGGTGGGTAAGTCAATCTATAATCTCATTGCTGAGAAAGACAGAACAATTTTTAAATCATTTAACAAAAGAATCTGTGCCGGTGAAAGAGGGAGATTAGAATTCCAAATGGTTGATCTTAACGGGTTTACTCATTTTATGGAGACTCATGCTGTCCCGTTAACATATAAAGAAGGGCAGATCACTCTATTGGCAGTTACCCGCGATATCACCGAACGAAAAAAATCTGCAGACGCCTTGCGTGAAAGCGAAGAACGCTTTCGTCTTATCTCCAGCCTATCCTCTGACTATCTTTTCTCTACAAAAATAACTGAAGATGGAAACGCCGAACTTGATTGGGTATTGGGGGCATTTGAAAAGATAACCGGGTACACCTTAGAAGAATACAAAGCTATTGGAGGATGGCGGGCTGTGCTGCACCCTGATGACCGGGCAAAAGATTCTCTCGATTTTCAAAAACTTCTTAATAATGAAAAAGTGATAAGTGAAGTTCGAGCCATTCAAAAAAATGGAAATATTGTTTGGACAAGATCATACGCCCGCCCGATTTGGGATAAAAAAGCTAATAAGCTTATCGGCATTTACGGCGCGGCGCAAGATATTACCGAACAGAAATCTGCGGAAGAAGAATTACGAAAATCGGAATTACACTTCCGCTCTGTTTGGGAAAGTTCTGCCAGCGGAATGAGAGTTACAAATGAAGAGGGGATAATTATTTCTGTTAATAATGCTTTTTGCCGGATGGTTGGTAAAACTAAAGAGGAATTGGAAGGCTTCCCGGTTTCGTCAATCTATTTTGAACAAGAGGGTCAAAATATTCAGCAGAAGCATAAAGAACGGTTCAAAACAAGAACGGTCCGGAACCTTGTTGAACAAGAGTTTATTATGTGGAACGGGAAAAAAGTTTGGTTAAGGGTTATAAATTCTTTTATAGAAAGTGAGAACGCAGAGCCTTTATTGCTTGGTGTTTTTACCGAAATTACCGAACAAAAACTTGCAGAAGAAAAAGTTCAAAAACAGTATGAAAACATTTCCCATCTGTTCAACCTGTCGAAAGCAGTAAGCCGTGCAGAATCATTAGAGAAAGTTTACTCTAAAGCGCTTAATTCAATTCTTCTTTCTCTTAATGCCGATAGAGCTTCGCTCCTTCTTTTTGATGAACAAGGAGTAATGAAATTTATTGAATGGAGAGAGCTATCGGAAGAATACAGAAGGGCGACTGAAGGACATTCTCCATGGAAACGTGACGCTAAAAATCCGGAACCGATTTTAGTTGAAAAGGTAGAAAACGAACCGTACTTAAAATCTCTGCTGCCGGCTATCTTAAAAGAAGGAATTCGTTCTTTGGCGTTTGTTCCGCTTGTAAACCAGGGCATTCTCCTTGGCAAGTTTATGATTTACTATAATTCGGTGCATCTCTTTTCCGAAGCGGAAATGAACTTGCTAAAAACGTTTAGCTCAACTATCGCATTTGCAATTTATCAAAAAAAGGCTGAAGTAGAACTTCATAAATTAGGAAGCGCAGTTGAACAATCCGCCGGCTCAATCGTTATCACCGATCTGGAGGGGAATATTGAATACGTAAATAAAAAATTTGGAGAAGTAACCGGTTATTCTTTTGAAGAAGTGAAAGGGCAAAATCCGCGCATTTTAAAATCCGGTGAAACGCCGGCTAACATTTACAAAGATATGTGGGAGACTGTTCTTGCAGGAAGTGATTGGAGAGGAACGTTTCATAATAAAAGAAAAGACGGTTCGTTGTATTGGGAAACCACAACGATTTCTCCGATTAAAAATAGTGAAGGAAAAATCACAAACCTGCTTGCAATTAAAGATGATATAACGGAAGATAAATTAAAAGAAGAAAGACTGCAAAAATCAGAACTTCACTTCCGTTCTGTTTGGGAAAGCTCGATTGACGGCATGCGGCTTACAGACGAAAAAGGAATTATCGTTTCGGTAAATAAAGCCTTCGCTAAACTTTTTGAAAAAGATAAAAATGAAATTACCGGGAAAAGTTTTGCGGTAGTTTTTGACAAAAACTCCAGGCTGAACAATGTAACTTCTTTTATTCGTCATTTCAGAGAGAGGACAATTCAACCTTTCCTGGAAAGAGATATTACGCTATGGAACGGCAAGCCGATGTCAGTTGAACTCACCGATTCATTTGTTGAGATTGAAGGACAGCCACCGTTACTTTTAACCATCTTCCGGAATGTGACAGAAAAAAAACAATCGGAACGGGAAATAATTCTTGCAAAGGAATCAGCCGAAGAAGCAAATAAAGTGAAAACCAACTTTCTTGAAAATATGAGCCATGAACTCCGCACCCCGATGATCCCCATTTTGGGCTTCACCGAAACATTGGCTGAGATGGATGACTTGCCGGAAGACGTTAAAGAAATGGCGGTAATGATGAACCAGGGCGCCCGGCGGTTATTGGATACTTTGAACATTATTCTCGATTTATCACAAATAGAAAAAGAACGCGTGGTTATTAAACCGGCAGAGTTTAATCTTCTACGAATTTTAGATGAAATTGGTGGGTTGTTCCAGTCCGTCGCAAGTAAAAAGAGTCTTTATTTAAAAAAAGAATTTGGAGTTGAGTCTCTCAATATTTATACCGATGAAAGAATGTTGCGGCAGATTATCAATAACCTCGTTAACAACGGACTGAAGTTTACTCAAACCGGCGGGGTGACCATAAAGGCGCAGGTAGAAAAATCCGGGAATGATACTCTTGCAGTTATTCAAGTGTGCGATACCGGCATTGGTATTTCTAACGAAAAACAAAAAATTATTTGGACCGAATTCCGGCAGGCGAGCGAAGGGGTTGGCAGAAGTTTTGAAGGGAATGGTCTCGGCTTAACTATTACGAAAAATTTTATAGAAAAATTAGGTGGAACGATTTCCGTTGAAAGTCAACCTGGAATTGGCTCTACGTTTACAATTAAAATTCCGACAGGAAAAACCATGGATGTTCAAGAAATTGAAATTAATGAAAAAGTGGAAGTGAAGAAATCTCTAATTCAAGAGGTCCCTTCTGTCGCTAAGTCTTTAAGTAAAATATTGTATGTAGAAGATGAGGAAATTTCCTTCTCCGTTGTGAAGCATTTTCTTAAAAATATAGCTACGCTCGATTGGGCAAGGAACGGGCAGGATGGCGTGGTAATGGCAAGGGGAACTAAGTATGAAGCAATTTTAATGGATATTAATCTCGCCAAAGGAATAGACGGAATGCAAACCACTAAACTTATCCGTGAACTCCCGCAATATCAAAACACTCCGATTGTAGCTATCACCGCGTTTGCAATGAGAGGCGATAAGGAAGAATTCTTAGGAGCCGGCTGCTCACATTATATTTCTAAACCTTTTACAAAAGCTGCGCTGCAAGAATTGATGGAAGAAGTGCTGCTTGGGAAAGAAAATGAAGGCAGTGGGCAGTAGGCAGTAGGCAATAGGCAATAGGCAGTAGGCAGTAGGCAATAGGCAATAGGCAGTTGGCAATAGGCAGTTGGCAGTAGGCAGTAGGCAGTAGGCAGTAGGCAGTAGGCAATAGGCAGTTGGCAATAGGCAGTAGGCAATAGGCAGTTGGCAATAGGCAGTAGGCAATAGGCAGTTGGCAGTTGGCAATAGGCAGTTGGCAGTTGGCAGTTGGCAATAGGCAGTTGGCAGTTGGCAATAGGCAGTTGGCGATCAATTAGATTCAGTCTATTCATTCCTAATTCGTAATTCCTAATTCCTAATTATTACTGCAGTCGTTGTTTTAAAAACTTTCCTGTCAGCGAGTTGCTATTTGCGGCAATTTCTTCAGGAGTTCCGGTTGCAACAAGTTCTCCTCCGTTTTCGCCTGCTTCGGGACCAAGGTCAATAACATAATCTGCGCATTTGATTACGTCTAAATTATGCTCAATTATTACAACAGAATTATTTTTTTCAATCAGCATGTCGAAGCATTTCAACAATTTAGAAATATCATCAAAGTGAAGACCGGTCGTCGGTTCATCAAAAATAAACAGGGTATGTTTCCTATCATGTTGAGCATTTAGATGAAGCGCTAATTTTATGCGTTGAGCTTCTCCACCTGAAAGTGTATTCGACGGCTGACCAAGTTTTATATACCCCAAACCGACATCGGCAAGAACTTTTAGTGAGCGGAGAATTCTATCGTTCCCGTGGAAATGTTCAACAGCTTCATCTACGGTCATCTCCAAAACTTCAACAAGGTTTTTACCGCGGTAAGTAATTTCGCGTATCTCTTTTTTGAAGCGTGTTCCTTTGCAGTCTTCACATTCCAAATAAATATCGGCAAGAAACTGCATTTCAACTTTAATGAATCCATCTCCAGAGCAAGCATCGCATCTTCCCCCCGGAACGTTAAAAGAAAAGAAACCCGGCTTGTATCCGCGCGCCCTGGCTTGATGGGTTGAAGCAAAAAGTTCCCGGATCATTTCAAAGGTTTTTATGTAACTCACCGGGTTTGAACGGGGCGATTTCCCGATTGGCGATTGATCCACAATTTCAACGTGATCAATATACTGTGTTCCTTTTATTTCATCAAAGTTTGCGGGTGCCCCGCCTGAGCCTGGATTCATTCCAAGATATTTCGCAGTACCGCCGTAAAGAATATCATGGATAAGCGTACTTTTTCCGGAACCGCTAACGCCGGTAACCACAACCAATTTATGAAGCGGAATTTCAACATCAATATTTTTGAGATTATGTTCGCGCGCGCCAATAATTTTCAGCGATGAAGTTTTTTCCGTTTTTCGATGCGCCGGCAAAGGGATAAATAATTTGCCCGATAAATATTTGCCGGTAAGCGATTTCTCGTTTTGAATAATTTCATCCGCAGTTCCCTGTGCAATAATTTCTCCGCCGTGTTGACCTGCTTTGGGTCCCATATCTACAATAACATCAGCAGTCCGGATCATTTCTTCATCATGTTCAACCACCAAAACGGAATTACCAATATCACGGAGGTTCTTCAAAATGCGGATAAGTTTTGCGTTATCCCGCGGATGAAGCCCGATGCTTGGTTCGTCTAAAACATAAAGCGTACCCACCAGAGCCGAGCCGAGAGCCGTCGCTAAGTTTATCCGTTGAGTTTCTCCGCCGGAAAGAGTTGAACTTAACCTGTCAAGAGTTAAGTAGCTCAATCCCACATCATTTAAAAAAGTCAAACGTCTTTGGAGTTCTTTTAGAATACGTTCCGCTATTTTTGTTTCATACTCGGTAAGTTTCAAATTATTAAAGAATGCGAGTGATTTATCAATCGAAAGTTTTACAAGGTCATAAATGGAATGGTCTTGTATTTTTACTTGAAGCGCTTCACGACGCAGCCGGCTGCCTTTGCAAGCGTGGCACGTTGTGTAACCGCGGTATTTACTAAGCAGTATGCGGATGTGCATCTTGTAAGTTTTTCCTTCAAGCTTTTCAAAAAATTCATTGATACCGGTAAAATCTTTTGTACCGTTACAAATAAGGTTTACAATTTCCGGAGATAAATTTTTAAATGGAACGGTTAAAGGGATTTCATATTTTTTTGAATGTTGAACCAAGTCGCGTAAATGCTGGCTAAACTTAGGAGTTCGCCAGGGAGCGATTGCACCTTCAAGCAAAGTTAAATTCGGATTCGGAATAACAAGCTGCATATCAACGCCGATTACTTTGCTGAATCCCTGGCAAACCGGGCAAGCGCCGAACGGATTATTGAATGAGAAAAACCGTGGTTCGGGTTCTTCATACCGGATTCCACAGCACTCATAAAATTTATTGAATTCGGTTTGTTCATTCGTCTCTGCATTGATAATTACAAGCCGGTTCTCGCCTTCTTTAAAAGTTGTTTCGATAGAATCGGCAAGTTTTTCGCGAAGATTTGCCGGTGTTATTTTTAACCGCTCAACTACTACGCGGATATCTTTCTTTGATTTTGGGTTGGGGGAAGTTTCATTTAAATCGTAAACTTTATTTTTGTGATAGATTCTGAAGAATCCTCGTTTTTTCGCTAAATCAATTTCTTCTTTTACAGTTCTTCCCTCATGCTCGGTTAGCGGAAAAGTAAGATAGCATTTTGTCCCTTCATCAAGTGAAGATAAAAATTCGACAACCGTTGCGGTGGTGTCTTTCTTTACTACCTTCTCGCAGTTAAAGCAGATTGTTTTGCCGACTCTTGCAAAAAGCAGACGGAGATAATCATACACTTCTGTAGTGGTGCCGACGGTTGAGCGGGTGTTCTTAGACCCGGATTTTTGCTCGATTGCTACTGCGGGGCTGATCCCGGTGATAAAATCAACATCAGGTTTGTTAATGCGTTCTAAAAATTGCCTTGCGTAAGAAGAGAGACTTTCAACATAACGCCTCTGTCCTTCGGCATAGAGAGTATCAAACACTAAAGAAGATTTACCGCTTCCGCTCACACCTGTAAAGACAATAAGTTTATTGCCGGGGATTTCAAGATCAACATTTTTTAAATTATGCTGTCTTGCTCCTTTTACACGAATTATTTTTTCTGCCATACGCTCAGTAATTTTTAAAATTTCTCTACCGGAAATATAAGAAACTTTGGAGAGGTAGCTTCTCATACTCCTCTCCCCGAGGTTTTATTTTCCCTGGATATTAGGCGATTAAAAAGAGCTTCGTTGTCACCTTAGCAGTACTTTTTGAAGGAAAATACCTCAAGCTAAACTTTTTCTTCCCGAAATGTGTTATTAGTAAAACGATTATTTAAAGAAAGATGGACATGAAAGAATTTATGGCGACCATATCACTTCCGGAAGTAATTTCTGAAGAATACATTGAACGAATTCCTGCGCAGAAAGAGTATATTGGTAAATTGGTGAGCCAAAAGAAAATTACTTCGTACGCTTTATTATCCGACAAAACAAAATTGTGGAGAACATTTTCAGTTAATTCGAAAGAAGAAATAAGGGAGTTACTTCTAGAGTTTCCGCTCTATTTATGTATGGATATTGAAATAGACGGATTGCTATTTCACGAAAACACAAAACTTTTGTTTCCACAGCTTTTCTTTAATTGAAGGAGAAAAACTTTTCGAGGCAGATCTTTAAATAGAAACCTAAATTTGTTCTAAGCTTTTGGAATTGTGAATATGAATTTTGTCCCTTTTCCCGGTTCGCTTTCTGCCCAGATAGTTCCACCCTGTTTTTCAACCAGTTCCTTACATAACAACAAACCTAAGCCTGTACCCGATTCATCTTTTGTTCCCTTTGTAGAAAAATGCTCATCAATTTTAAATAACTTATTTAAATCTTCTTCCCTCATGCCAACCCCGTTATCAGTGACAGTGATTTCTAAAGAGTCGTTTTTTACGGTGGAAGAAATTGAGATCGCACCGGAATCATTAGTGAATTTTATGGCATTAGAAACCAAATTCTGTAAAACTGAATTCAGCATATTCATATCTGCGAAAACATAACTCTCTTTTGGAATGTGATTAATGAGCCGTAAATTTTTCTTTGATGCACTTGGATTGAGTAAGTTTATTACATTCTCAGAGAGATGGAAGAAGTCGAGTTTTTCAGTGTTAAAGTCCATTCTGCCTGATTGCAGGCGCGACCAATCAAGTAAGTTTTCAATTAAGCGGTAAACATCTTTTGTGGTTGTGCGGATCATTTTAAGATATTGCACGATCTGGTCGTCAGACATTTCGGAATAATCTTCCAGGAGGATTTCGGAAAGACCGAGCAATCCCTGGAACGGGCTTTTCAAATCATGAGCAACAATAGAAAAGAATTTATCTTTGCTTTTATTCAATTCTTTAAGTTCTTCAAGATAGATTTTGATTTTTTCTTCGGCAAGTTTTCTCTGGTTGATATCACGAAAGATACTTAGCAAATAATTTTCCTCATCGGAAATTTCTATAAACGAATTCATAACTTCAAGCCACACACTTGTCTTGTCCCAGAGTTCTAACTTTCGTTCGTAATGAAGAGGAACAGTCTTCGATATTAGATTTTTACTTCCTTTTAAAATGAAATCTGCATGAAGACTTTCATGATAGATGGTTGAATAATGTTTGCCGATTAATTCTTCCTGTGTTTTTTTTACGATCTCACAAAATGCTTTATTAACAGAAAGGATAATGCCGTTGTGATCAATAACCCTCATCCCGTCAAAAGAATTTTCCCAAATTGAACGGAAATGATTCTCCGATTTCCGGATCTCCAATTCTTTCTTTTTCTCTTCGGTTATATCTTCGACGATCCCCATTCCGCCGATTATATTTTTATCTGTATCATACAATGGAGTTGTCTTGATAGCAGCATAAATTTTGGCGCTGCTTGTTGTTGCTTTATACCAACCATCATAGGAGGCATCTTCTCCTTGCAAAGCTTTTTCAATTGAAAGCAAGACTGATTTATCCTTCAATTGTTTCATATTTAAGCCGATAAGTTTCTCATAAGAGGATTGAAGAATTTCCATAAAACGCTTGTTGCACTGGGTTATGCGGGCGCCGGTATCAAAAATAAAAAAACCAATGGGAGAATGTTCGAACATAAAGCGGTATTTTCCTTCGCTTTTTTTGATTTCTTCTTCGAGATTTTTTAAGTGGGTGATATCATGAGAAATACCTACGATCCCTTTAATTGTTCCGTCTTTAGATAAGAGGGGAACTTTTGTCGCGGAAACCCATCGGTAACTACCGTCTGAAGTGCGAATATTTTCAAGTTTTCCAATCATCGGTTTACCGGTTCGAATAATATTTTGTTCATCAAGCAAAGCTGCAGATGCATGACTTCTTTGGAAAAAATCAAAGTCGGTTTTGCCTTCAGCTTCAGCTTCGTTGTTTAACCCGAGAGTTTTTTTCTGTGCAGCATTAATGCGTATAAAACGACTTTTTTCATCTTTAAAATAAATCGTATCGGGAATATCGTCCATGAGATTTCGCAATAGATCACTTTCATGCTGGAGTCTCTGTTCGGCTTCTTTTCGTTCGGTAATATCATTGGCAATAGCTAAAATCCGGTTTTTTCCACCGGCTAAAGTAACCTTCAACTCACGCAGTTCTAAAATTCTTTTAATACCGTCTTTTCCAATATTTTCAACTTCTTGAATTAAAATTTCCCCGTTTAAAATTCGTTTAATATTTTCTTTCATCTTAATGAGAGCTTCAGCACTTGTAAAATGGGAAATAGATTTTCCGATCAGCTCTTCAGCAGGAAAACCGATTGAATTGCAGTAAGCTTTATTCACCTCCAAAATTGTTCCTTTTTCGTCTTCAAGCAGAATACCGACAGGTGACATGTCGAAAAGCAAAGAGTAAAGTTTTTCTCCTTTTTTTAACTCTTCCAGCTCATTTTTCGAGTTAGTTACGTCTCTTGAGATACTGATTAAGCCGATAATCTCACCGGTGGGTTTAAAGATGGGAACTTTTGTGGTAAGCATCCAGACACCTTTACCGTCTTTAAAATATTTTAGATGATCCATCCTGTTAAGGATCATTTTGCCGGTTTGAAGAATCTCAGCATCTTCTCTTGCGGTCAAATCTGAAAAAGATTGCGGTACAAGTTGTCTGGTGTTTTTGCTTGCGGTTCCCGGGAGGAAATCCTTTAAGGCTTTATTAATAGATAAGAATTTTCCCTCTTTATCTTTTATATAAACATAATCGGGAAGGTGCTGCATTAAACTGTGGAACAGTTCATTGTTGAAAAAAAGTTTTTGCTCGACATGGTTTCGTTCTTTTGCCGTCCGTAAAAAAAGAATGATACATTTTTCTTCGTTCAATTCTTCAATCAATCCGGTGACATCCATTGATAAGGTTGAACCATCTTTACAGAGGAATTTCTGCCCGGCAAGCACTGCATCAAAGGCATGCAATTCTTTTAAAATATTTTCGACTCTCGTTTCATGGTCATCAGGAAAAAGCGTTGAGAAGTTTCTCCCGACCAGCTCATCCGCTCTGTAGCCAAGCGTTCTTGTTGCACATTCGTTGACTTCCAAGATTGTTCTCGATGTTGCATTGAGAATAAAGATGGCATCAACCGAATGATGAAACACTGATTGATAAACGAACTCCTGAAAAGATGGCGAGAATGTTTTTTGTTTGCCGGCAGGTTTTTTTTTCACGATTACTTTTTTTTTCATTTTATTTTCCCGGGAAAAGAACTCTCTTCTTTTCCCTTTTGAATTCATCCATAAAAAAATTGAATCAATTGGAATTATTGTCGAAAATATAAGAAAAAACTTAAGGAAAGCCGAAAAAAGTTAAGCCGCTAAAAATAATCACCTAAAAAGACCCGGGATTATTGTTCCGCAAACAGGACATTTATTCTTATCCAAATGATTGGATGCTACTTCATGCCAATTGCGTTCGATCAATTTTGTTTTACAAACCGGACAATAAGTTGTTTGTCCTTCCGGGTGATGGATGTTCCCGGTGTAACAATATTTTATTCCGCTTCTCAATGCGGTTTGCCGCGCAGCCACAAGCGTTTCCACCGGTGTTTTCAATTTATGCGACATTTTAAAATCGGGATGAAAAGCAGTAAAGTGGAGCGGAACTTCATCTCCGAGATTTTCTAAAATCCAGCCGATCATTTGTTTCGTTTCATCAAGTGAGTCATTTTCTCCAGGAATTAACAACGTTGTAATTTCCAGCCACACATCCGTTTCGTGCTTTAACCATACTAAAGTTTCAAGAATATTTTTCAGATGAGAAAAGGTTAGTTTGTGATAAAAAGTTTCAGAGAAGGCTTTTAAATCCACATTTGCGGCATCAATAAATTGGTAAACTTCTTTTCGAGCCTTTTTATCAATGTAACCCGCAGTTACCATCACCGATTTTATTTTTTGTTCCCGTGCAATTTTTGAAATATCAATTACATATTCTCCGAAAATAGTCGGGTCGTTGTAGGTAAAAGCAATTGAAGGAACATGATTTTTTTTTGCAAGATGAACAACTTCTTCGGGTGAAGCAAAGAGTGATTTACCGTCATCAAATTTAGCTTTGCTCATTGTCCAATTTTGGCAGAACTTACAGCCGAGGTTGCATCCCGCAGTTCCGAAACTAAGAACCTCGCTTCCGGGTAAAAAGTGGTTCAGCGGCTTTTTCTCAATCGGATCAATCGCAAAACCTGTTGGCCTTCCATATCCAAGCGAGTAAAGTCTGTTGTTAATATTCTTCCGTATAAAACAAAATCCATTCTGTCCTTCGCCAATAGTGCAATAGCGTGGACAAAGAGTACAGAGTAATTTCTTCTCTTTTTGCTCCCACCATTTAGCTTCATATAATTGTTTAGATTCTCTCATAATTTTTCATACTGAAATTAGGTCTTCAATTTTTAAAAAGAAACAGAGAAATTAATAAATTTCTCTGCGCGTCTGGTACGGCTTTAAATTTTGCTTTTCTTATATTTGCAACGAAAACTTTTCTTAACAATGCAAAACATCACTTATGAATGAGCCAAAGATCAGCGTCGGAATCCAATATGAAAAATCAATAAAATTTGAACTGCACGGAAACTTCCGTATAAAAGGAAGTCCGGAGTTGTTAAGCGGAATTTGTAAAGCAAAAGTTATAAATAACAAATTAGAATTAATTCAGAACGACACGTCAATTCAATTTGAAAACGAGATCCTGCTGGTGCCGTCAAATCATATCTCGGAACATTTTACCTTACGTGACGTTCTTATCGGGGTAAAGTTTCATTGGGAAAGAAAAGAAAAACAGAGTTTCAGAGGATGGTTAAAACTGCTGCGCATCGGGAATAAAATTCATGCAATAAACATCGTTCCTTTAGAAGAATACTTGACGAGTGTCATCTCTTCTGAAATGAGTGCGAAGGGAACGATTCAATTATTAAAAGCTCATGCAATTATTTCCCGAAGCTGGGTTATGGCGCAAATTGTAAAAGCAAAAAAAATAAAAAAAGAACATCTTGAATATGAAACAGAAGAGAAAAATGATGACGAAATCGTTCGCTGGTACGACCGTGAAGACCATGAATACTTTGATGTCTGCGCGGATGACCACTGTCAACGCTACCAGGGAATAACAAAAATTTATACCGATATTTCAAAAATTGCGGTTAATGAAACCCGCGGATTGGTTTTAATGAGCGGTGATGAAATTTGCGACGCGAGGTTTTCAAAATCATGCGGCGGTATTTCCGAATCATTTGAAAATGTGTGGGAGCCTAAACATTTCAGTTATCTTGTTCCGGTTGTTGATTATAAATATGAACCGGAAAATTATACTATTGACTTTTCCAAAGAACGGAATGCGCGGAAATGGATACTCTCTGCGCCTCCCGCGTTTTGCAATACAACAGACAAGCAAATCCTTTCTCAAGTGTTGATTGATTTTGACCAGGAGACAACTGATTTTTACCGGTGGAAAGTTGAATATACTCAAGCAGCGTTAGCCGAATTAATAAAAGAAAAAAGCGGGATTGATTTTGGAGAAATACTTGACTTTATTCCAATGCAGCGCGGCGCTTCAGCTCGATTGATAAAATTGAAAGTTATCGGTACAAAGAAAACAATGGTCATCGGGAAGGAATTGGAAATTAGAAAGCTCCTTTCAAAATCGCATCTCTATAGCTCCGCAATTGTATTTGATAAAATGGATGAAGTGAATGGTGTGCCGCAAAAATTTGTACTTCACGGCGCCGGATGGGGACACGGAGTCGGGCTTTGTCAAATTGGGGCGGCGTTAATGTCTGAATCCGGTTTTTTCTTCGATGAAATTCTTTCTCACTATTATAAAAACACAACGCTCAAAAAAAATTATTAACATACAATTTGAATTTAGTGTGAAACCAATTACTGATGACTGAAAACTTACAATGAAAATTCTCTATTCCTGTTTATCTAAAAGCTGGGGTGGAATGGAAATGTTCACGCTGACGGCGGTTCATCAGCTGTTGAAGCGGAATATTGAAGTTGAGCTATTGTGTTTTGAAAATTCCCGTCTTCACAAAGAAGCTGAAAAACAAAAAATTATTTTTCGCACTTTAAAAGTGTCTGGATATTTTCATCCGGTGAAATCTTTCAAACTATCACGTATCATCTTAAATGGAAAATTTGATCTTATTCACACTCAGGCTTCGAAGGATTTGTGGGTGTTAGTTCCGGCGTTAAAAATCATAGGAAGTAAAATTCCACTTTTCTTAACCAAGCAAGTTGGTTCATTCATTGTTAAAAAAGATATACTGCATCAATGGGTTTATAAACGCGTTACTTATGCGTTAGCAATAAGCGAAGTGATAAAAAGAAATTTGCTGGAAACTTGTCCGCTAACCGAAGATAAAATTCTTTTGCTTCACAACGCTGTTGATAGAAAAAGATTTGACCCGCAGAAAATTGATAAACGTAAAGTGAGAAATGAATTCGGTTTTACTGATAATGAAATTGTAATCGGAATGCTCGCGCGGTTTAGTCCGGGAAAAGGACATGAAGAAGTTTTACTTGCCGCAGAAAAGTTGAGCATGAAATTTTCCAATCTTAAATTTTTAATTGTTGGTGAAGCAAGTAGAGGAGAAGAAGCTTATGCAACTCAAATTAAAAAACTTGTTGATGATTATAATTTGAAAAATATCGTTTTTGCCGGCTTCCGTTCCGACACGCCTGAGGTGCTGGCGGCGCTCGATATTTTTTGTTTCCCTTCGCATTCTGAAGCTTTTGGTATTGCATTGGTTGAGGCAATGGCAATGGGTATTCCGTCGGTATGTTCAAATTCCGATGGCATTCTCGATATCGCAATTGATGGAGAAACTTCTTTTCTGTTTGAGAAGAAAAATGGAAATGATTTAGCTGAAAAACTTGAACGACTCATTTCTTCAAAAGGAAAAAGAGAACTGTTCGGGAAATCATCAAGAGAAAGAGCCGTTAAGTTTTTCGATTTAGATTATCTCACAGAGAAAGTAATTTCAATTTATGAACAAACATTAAAAGAAAAACTATGAATGAATTAAAAAAGTTTTCTAAGTATCTTGCAGATGAATCGGGAAAAATCATCCGTAGCTATTTCCGCACACATATACCGGTTGATTCTAAAGCAGATGAATCTCCGGTAACCATTGCTGATAAAACCGCCGAAGAAAAAATGCGTGAATTGATAATGAAAGAATTTCCGCAGCACGGAATTATTGGCGAAGAATTTGGAACGCACAACGAAAGCGCTGAATACAAATGGATTCTCGATCCGATTGACGGAACAAAAAGTTTTATCACGGGAACAGTTACATTCGGAACTTTGATCGCGTTAACTAAAAATGGCGAACCGGTACTTGGAGTGATCAATCAACCCGTATTAAATGAGTTTTTAATCGGCGATAATAATTCGTGCGAACTAAACGGAGTAAAAACCGAAGTAAGAAAATGCGCTTCACTTTCCGAAGCAACTCTTCTCACTACCGACCATTTAAATATTGAAAAATACCAGGATGCAAAAAAGTTTAATGAGCTTATTCACCGAGTAAAACTTTACCGCAATTGGGGTGACTGCTACGGTTATTATTTAGTTGCAACAGGTTACGCAGATATTATGGTCGATCCGATAATGAACATTTGGGATTCCTCCGCAGTCATTCCAATTATCCGCGGCGCAAATGGAACTATCACGGATTATCATGGAAATGATGCCGCAAAAGGTGAAAGCATTATCGCAGCGAGTCTGGAAATTCATCAAGAGGTTATAAGGATGTTGAACTAATATATGATAATAAAAGCAGCAGTTAATTAAACGTAAACTGCTGCTTAAAAAAGGGGTTAGTTTGCCTTTTTAACACGCGGACCTGTTTTACCAGTCTTTTTATATGGTTTTAATCCATAGTCTGCTACAATAGGATTTTGTTTACCATGGAAACCATAGAGAGACGTGCAGACAGATGAGAACTTTGCTTGATACTCTTTGAAAGCTTTTTCATAAGCATCATGCAGTCCGTCGGAAATAACTTTAGCCTTATCGTAGGCTTCACGTTTTGCAGAGATGTCCGCTTCCCAGTTTCTAATATCACTTTCTTTAACAGCAGGAGGGAAGTTTACATCTGAGGAATGAATGGCAACACCATCGGCAGCATCTTCAAGCTGTGTGGTGAACTCACTAAAGAGTTTTTTTTCGTCAACCGGCATAATTACTCCTATAAATTTGTTAATAAAAACGTAGCGCCTTAACAATAAATAGAGAACCGCAATTACTACAATGAAAACTTAATCTTTACAATGTTTTTGTCAATACTAATTTTAAGGAAGATGGGAGTTTTAATTTTGCCGGGGATTGTTAAAAAGATTGGTGGATTTACTAAAACTAACCCACGGTATAATCCAATTAAGTCTGAACTTATTACAATTAGAGAGTTGATAATTAAAACAAACGTATAGGTAATTGTAATTAGCCGGAGAATAATTAAAATAACCCGGTTTGTAATTACAATTAGTTGGCGATTAATTAAAATAAACCGGTAAGTAATTACAATAAATTGGCGATTAATTATAATTCCCCGACAGTTTTTGGTAATTATTTCTGCGATTTTAGTGCAAAAACGAGGTTTATTGAGATTAACTCTATTTTTCTAACAAAATTAAAACAAATGCACAATTGTTTTTTTCTTTTCTAAGGAAAGTCTAATTAATAAATTAGACGATGATTATTATTATGTGTCCAAGAATATATTTGAATGAAATATTTGGTCGAAAAGTGATTTTGTAAGTAAAACATCCCAAGAGACATTGAATTAAAGTTGAAAATGAGTAAAGAATTTTCTTGTATCTTAAAAAGGAAAATTTTATTTTTAACCATATAAGAACGCAAGTTTAGAACTACTTTGAAACTTGGCATTTCGGGAACAGAAAAAGGTTCTTTACTTTTTATTTTTTAATAAGATTAAAAATAAATTAAGAAGGCCTAAATAAAATAACGGGAGTTGTTATGAAACGAATTTTTTCAAATCATTTTTTCTTTCTCTTTTTCTTCATTGTTTTTATTCAAAGCATTTATCCACAGACTAATTGGCTTCCTTTCTCGGCTTCAAGTGACAAAAACCCGACCATTAAATTATTAAGTTTTGATACTAAAAGTGCAATTATTGAAATTACACTGCAAGGTTTAGCAGTTGAAGAAAAGATTGAAAAAGGGGAAAAATATAAAAAAATATCTCTGCCTGAATTTTTTAATTCAACAAAGGAAATCGGAAAAGCCAACCTACCCTTTGTTTCTTTTTCTCTGGGTGTACCCGAAACAGAAAACATTTCATATACTATTCTTGATTCCAGCATAATAAAATATACTGATTTCAATATTTACCCTGTCCAAGAACCTATTACTGAAGGAAAACCTAAACCATTTGTTATCGATGATTCTTTTTATAAAACAGATGCCTTTTATCCCGCAAGTATTAATGAAAATAGCAAAGCGAACGCATTAAGAAACATAAGGATGATGCACTTTAATGTATGCCCTTTTAAGAGTAATCCGGTTACCAAAGAACTGTTTGTATATAACAAACTGAGGATTAGAATTGAATTTAATAATGTTACAAATCAACAAATAATTGTAAATAATTCTGCTGTTTCAAGTGAATGGGACAAAATGTATGCAAGTTCGATAATAAATTATGATTTTATAAAATCTTCTTTGCAAATTAATCCTGATATAATACCTACTGAAGGATTAAAAACTTTTACAGGTGGGGATTATGATTACTTAATTATTACGCCTAATAAATTTAGTAATGATATTAAAAGATTTGCAGATTGGAAAATAAGAAAAGGATTTAGAACAAAAATTAAAACCCTTACCGAAATTGGTGGTAATAACTGGTTAACCATAAAAAATTTCATTACAACCGAATATGCCAATTCTAATAATCTTAAATATATTTTGCTTGTTGGGTCTGTAGATGATGGGGATGATATCGATAAAATACCATTAGCTATGGTGTACCCCGAAAACTGGAGTTAAAAATGAGTTAATTTAAGGTGGCAAAAACAACAAAAAGTAAGGAGCCACAACATGACACGGATCAGAAAAACATTCAGTAATGAATTCAAGGCAAGAGTAGCCTTGGAAGCAATAAAGGGGTACAAAACCATTACAGAAATGACGAAAGAATATCAAGTTCACCCAAATGCAATTAGCAAATGGAAAAAGC
>Ga0210009_1000997_pt1 | contig 27054 bp, 21 predicted proteins | sample CryGeyCG2114_065_FD_185457 | JGI IMG/M metagenome (GOLD analysis project Ga0210009, IMG submission 185457) | Groundwater microbial communities from aquifer - Crystal Geyser CG12_big_fil_rev_8/21/14_0.65 (SPAdes) (version 2) | ecosystem: Environmental > Aquatic > Deep subsurface > Groundwater ... | reverse complement strand
TGCCAAAAACTTTAGGTGTTTTTGAAGGTCATGATGTCATTGTTTCAAATGGACGATTTGGTCCTTATATTCTTTTTGATAAGGTTTTTGTGTCTTTGCCAAAAGGAGAAAACCCGATGAATGTTGATTTAGAAAGGGCTATTGATTTGATAAAAGAAAAGCAAAAAGCCGATGCTCCCATTGCGATGTATGAGAATTTGCCGGTTCAAAAAGGCGCGGGTAGATTTGGACCTTTTATTAAATGGAATGGCATTTTTATAAACGTGAGCAAAAAATATGATTACGATAATTTAACCCAACAAGATATTGTTAAACTTATTGAAGATAAAAAAACTAAAGATATTGACAAAGTAATTCATAATTGGGAAACCGAAGGTATAAAAGTTGAAAAGGCGCGTTGGGGAAGGTCAACCATCATAAAAGGAAAAACCAAAATAGAATTACCTAAAACAGTTGATGCCGAAAAACTATCTTTGGAGGATGTTAAAGCCCTAATCGAAAAAAATGCACCCAAAAAGAAAGTTGCTAAAAAGAGTGTCGTTAAAAAGCAGGTTGCCAAAAAGAAAATTACTAAAAAATAAACTTTAATAGTATGTGGGCTCATTATTTAAAACCAGTAAATCAATCAATATTAGCGCATATTGTTTTAAATTCTAACTTTAGTCTAGGGCAACAAATTAAAATTCACACCCAAGAAAATGGCATTCCAAAAATTGAAGGTAATGAATTAGCCATCATTGGGGTAAAAGAAGACCGAAATTCAATAAACAACTTAGGAACAGGCTCCGATTTATCGCAAATAAGAAAGGAATTATATCAGCTATTCCCTGGAAATTGGCACAAAAAAATAGTTGATTTAGGAAATATTGAAAAAGGAAACGAAATTTCGGATACCTATTTTGCCCTTAAAGAAATAGCTTCTTATCTGCTAAAAAAGAATGTAATATTGATTTTAATTGGAGGGGGTAATGATATTCTTTATGCTAATTATAGGGCTTATGACACCTTAGAACAGGTGGTAAATTTAGTTTCGGTAGATGCCAAATTTGATATTGGAAGTTTAGATGAGCCCTTATCATCAGAGACTTACCTCTATAAAATAATTATGGAAAAGCCGAATATTTTATTCAATTTTAGCAATATAGCCTACCAAACTTATTTTAATTCAAAACAAGAATTAGATTTGGTAAACAGTTTATTTTTTGATGCTTATAGACTTGGTGAAGTTTCACAAAATATTGCCATTGCCGAACCAGTTTTAAGAGATGCTGATATTGTTAGCATTGATATAAGTGCCATAAAATATACCGAAGCTAAAGCAAATAAAAACGCCTCTCCCAATGGTTTAACGGGTGTAGAAATTTGTGCCATAGCAAGATATGCTGGATTAAGCGACAAGGTTTCTTCGTTTGGCGTTTATGAATACAATCCAAAACTAGACACCGATTCGCAATCGGCTAAATTGATTGCACAAATGATTTGGTATTTTATTGAAGGTGTGAATTTTAGAACAAAAGATTATCCGTTTGAGAAAAAAGAAAATTACAAAAAATACATCGTTCCACTTGACGAACAAACCATAAATTTTTATAAAAGTCATAAGAGCGACCGCTGGTGGATGGAAGTAACAACAAGCAATAATAAGCGTAAAACAACGTTAATTCCGTGTACTTATCAAGATTATTTAGATGCTTGCAATCAAAATATTCCTGAGCGGTGGTTTAAAGCACTTAAAAAATTGAATTAATCAAGCCAAAATTAAATAACTGGTAAGCTTATTTAACAATAAAAAAAATTGTTTTTTTGATTAGATACACTAAATTTACGACTTGTTTAAGTTAATTTTATTTAATACGTTTACATTTTTTAATAATTATTTAAGAAAGATTTTAAAATATGAAAAGATTGTTTGGATATCTGCTACTAGCTTTTATAATGTTTAGTTGCGGATCGAATGATAGAGGGGAGTTGGTAGGTGTTAAATTTGGAGAAAAATGGCAACCCGAAAAGCCGTTTGGCATGGTGTTTATTCCCGGAGGTAGTTTTACCATGGGTAAAGAAGAAGAAGATACCAATGGCGCTTATGATGCACCCACAAAAACCGCTACCGTAAGACCTTTCTATATCGATGATACTGAAATTACTAATAGTGAATATAAAAAGTTTGTATTTTGGACAAGAGACTCAATAGCGCGAACAAGTTTAGCGCTTTATGCCGAAGAATTATCTTTTGGTGAGCAGGTTCAAAAAGGCAATAAATCTATTGGTATTCAACGTTATGCATTTAGGGTTGTCGATACAAGTAAAGCGTATCCTTACTATAAATATATGATGAATAATTATGGCGGTTTAGGGGATTTAAATTCACCTAGCGAAGGTAAATTCCTGAATTGGAATATTAGCCTAGAATGGGAAGTCAATAAATTCCCCGACCAATATTATTCAGAAGTTATGGATTCCTTATACTTACCGGTAGAAGATTCTTTCGACGCACATCGCTTATTAAACACCAAAAAAATACAATACCGCTATTATTGGTTTGATAAAAACGCAGCCGCAAAAGATAATAAAGCACAACGTAAAGATTTTTTTAAAGAAGAAGTTACGAGAGTTTATCCCGACACTACGGTTTGGGTTAAAGATTTCAATTATTCATACAATGACCCTGTGCACCAAGATTATTTTTGGCACAAAGCTTATAATGAATATCCTGTTGTGGGCGTTAACTGGCATCAAGCACGCGCTTTTTGCAATTGGCGAACAGTAAAGAAAAACAAATTTCTTTTAGGTAGAAACAAAGGTGCAGTTGGCGATGTTGTTCCGTTTTTTAGGCTTCCAAGTGAAACCGAATGGGAATACGCTGCTAGAGGTGGTTTACAACATTCTAAATATCCTTGGGGTGGTCCATATATTATTAGCGATAAAGGCTGTTTTTTAGCAAATTTTAAACCAGAACGTGGCGATTATACGGCTGATGGTGCACTTTACACCGTTGAAGTTTATAGCTATAATGCCAATAATTATGGCTTATATAATATGGCTGGAAACGTATCAGAATGGACAGAAACATCTTATAATCCAACCTCTTATTATTTTAGCTCAACCCTAAACCCCGATGTTAAAGATGATGAAAACAAACGAAAAGTTATTCGCGGAGGCTCTTGGAAAGATGTGGCCTACTTTTTAGAAGTGAGCAGTAGAGATTATGAATATGCCGACACTGCTAGAAGTTATATCGGTTTTAGAACCGTACAAGATTATACAGGAACAAAATTAACAATCAATAAATAAATAACCCCCCCAAACTTAAAAAATAAATATCATGGCACAATCACAAGCAAAAAGACAATTTTATGTAATGGCCTATGGTCTAGGAGCATCAGTAGTAATACTAGGAGCATTGTTTAAAATATTACACTTTCAAATAGGGTTTTTAACAGGAGGCTTTATGTTGTCTATTGGTATGGGAGTAGAAGCTTTAATATTTGCATTATCGGCCTTTGAACCTGCCGATAAAGAATATGAATGGGATTTGGTTTATCCTGAACTTAGTCAAGGTATCGCTAGAGCAAAAGACCAACCTAAAGATGTTGAAGGCTTGTTAGCTCAAAAATTGGACAAAATCTTAGTTGATGCCAAATTAGATGCAGAATTGGTAGGTAAATTAACAGCCAGCATCAAAAATTTTCAATCGGCCAGCTTAAGTGTAGCACCGGTAATAGAATCTATTGCAGCTACAAATAGCTATAGTGTGCAGTTAAACATTGCATCAACCCAAATGGAATCATTAAATAATTTATACAAATCACAATTGGAGACCTCTGCTAAGCAAGCCGAAATCAATGAAGCGATTGTTGAAAATGCTTCAAAAATGAAGGAACAAATGGAATCATTAGCAACGAATCTATCTTCACTAAATGGTATTTACGGAGGTATGTTATCTGCCATGTCAAATTCTAGAAAATAGTATTATTAAACTAAATTAAACAAAAGAATTATGGCATCATCAAAGCTATCGCCAAGACAGAAAATGATCAATTTGATGTATTTAATTTTTATAGCCATGTTGGCTATGAATATGTCAAAAGAAGTGCTCTCTGCATTTGGCTATATGAAATTAAAGCTAGAAGATGGCAATACAACATTGGCCACTAAAAATCAAGCAGCCTTTGAAAGTCTCGCCTCTAAAGCAATCGACCAAAAAGCAAAATACGAATCTTTAAAAATTAAGGCAGATAAAATTAAAGACCTATCTGACAATTTTTTTGAATATCTAGATAAATTAAAAGCCGAATTATCAAAAACCATTATCAATCCAAACGACTTTGAAAAGATGGACGGAACCGATATTGTTGATCAATATTTTTTTAATGGAGGCGATATAAACAAAAATGGACAGGCCTTTTTAACGAATATGAAAAACTATCGCGATGAAGTTAATGGTATTTTAGGAAAAGATTATGCTGCTATAAGCCCCACGGTTAACCAACGTTTTCAAACAGATGACGTAACCGATAGAGAAGGTAGCAAACAAAGCTGGCTAAAATATTATTTTGAAGGCTATCCACTTATTGCCTCTTTAACGCGATTCACTCAAATTCAAGCCGATATAAAAGAAACAGAATCCGATATTTTATCGGCAATGCTGCAAGGTCAGTTAGAGAGTGATGTGTCATTAACTAATTATGAAGCCATTGTGGTTGCTGATAAAACTGCCTTTTTTGAGGGCGAAAAGTTTACCGGTAAAATTTATTTAGGCCGAAAAGACCCAACCCTTAAAGCTCAAAAAGTAGTGATTAATGGCAGTGAAATTAAAGAGGCTGATATCCAAAAAGGTCAGGTCGTTTTAAACTTTCCCGCAGGTGCCATAGGTTCACGAGACATTAAAGGTGAGTTTTTCTTTAAAGAAGGCGATTCAATAGTGAAAATACCTGTTGCAAGCACTTATGCCGTTGTTCCTAAACCAAATAGTGCGGTGATTTCGGCCGATAAAATGAATGTGGTTTATAGGGGAATTCCTAATCCAATTACCATTTCAATGCCCGGAATCTCTAATGATAAAATATCTGCTTCAGCGCAAGGATTAACACGTGTTAAAAATTCAGGTAGCTATATGATGAATCCGGGAGCTGGACGCACCACAAAAATTTCGGTTACAGGCGTGCGTTCTGATGGTGTAAAAGTTAGTAGTGCAAAAGAATTTAGAATCAAAGATATTCCAGCACCCGTTGGAACCATTAGAGGCGAACTAGGTAATGATGTTTTAAAAATGCCTAGAACAAGTTTGGGCGTTGCAACCATAGGTGCAACCTTGCCTGATTTTGATTTTGATTTAAACCTTACCGTTATTAGTTTTAGTATTAAAGTACCGGGTAAACCGACCATAAATATTGAAGGAACGCGCCTTAATGAAGCGGGGAAAAATGCCCTAAGTCATACAAGACAAGGTGATAATGTGATGATTTTAAATATTAAAGCAAAATTAGTAGGAAACGATAATTATTATCTTAAAAAAATATCACCTGTTATTATTGAAATCACTAATTAAAATAATTGAAGATGAAGAGATTAATTTTATTGTGTTTAATTTTAGGTTTTTCTAACCATATAAGAGCACAAGCAAATTTGTTAAATGCTTTATTTCCAGAGGAGGTAGGCGTAAAAACAGCAGCCCAAATAGCAGCTGATAATGACCGCCCATTGCCCTATGAATACATTGACGATAGAGATATTTTATGGTCTAAAGTAGTTTGGGAATATGTTGATTTAAATGAAAAAATGAATTTGCCTTATTATTATCCTATTGATACGGTAAATATTAGCAACAAACGCCGTTCTTTATACGATACCCTTATGAAAGGTATAAAAAAAGGCGATATTGTTGATGTTTATGATGATTCCTATTTTCAAGATCGATTAACATTAAAGGATATTACTCAACGATTAAGCAGACGCGACACCACCAATACGGGTTTTGATAAACTTAATGCTGGAGAAAAATTAACAAAAGAAGATATTGATATCCGAAACATAACTTCGGCTGATATTGAAGGCTTTAAAATAAAAGGTGTTTGGTATTTTGATAAACGTCAAGCGGAATTGAAATACCGCTTATTAGGTATGGCACCCGTAGCTCCCGATGTTAACTTTATTGATAGTGATGATGCACAAGATAATTTAGTGGAATTGTTTTGGGTTTGGTTTCCCGATGCGCGCGAAACCCTTTATCAAATGAAAGTATTTAACCCCAAAAATGCAGCACAATCACTTTCATACGATTTAATTATTAATGCCCGACGTTTTAGTTCTAGCATTTATAAAGAGGAAAATATTTATGACAATCGCGAAATTGCTGAATTTATTAAGGGAAATGCCCTTTATCAGGTTCTTGAATCAAGACGCATCAAAGAAGATGTACGCAATCGCGAAATAGATATGTGGCAGTACTAAAACTAAAATTTACCATTTTTAAACTCCTGCTTTTGTAGGAGTTTTTTATTTAAAGCATTATACCTTGCGCTACGATGAAAGTTGATTATATAATTGTTGGGCTTGGGCTTGCTGGCATTGCCTTTGCCGAAACATTATTCAAAAACCACAAAACTTTTGTCGTTTTTGACAATTGCTCTCAACAAGCATCAATTGTAGCCGGCGGCATGTATAATTCAGTTACCTTAAAACGCTATACTCCCGTTTGGTTGGCAAAAGAACAATTAGCGGTTGCCCTGCCATTTTACAAATCACTAGAAGAAAAGTTTAATATTAAACTCGATTATAAAGTTCAGGATGCGCGTGTTTTAAGCTCGGTTGAAGAACAAAATAATTGGTTCACAGCAAGTGATAAACCAGCGTTGTCTAACGAATTATCTACCGAATTGGTGACAAATAACAATAATGCTTTAAAAGCGCCTTTTAAGTTGGGAATGCTTAAAAATACAGGGCGAATTGACACAGCATTGCTTTCAAAAACTTACAAAAAACACTTATTAGATAGCGGTCTATTGTATGAACAATCCTTTAAATATGCCGAGTTAGTTATAAAGGAAGATTCGGTAGAATACAAAACAATATCAGCTCGCAAAATTGTTTTTTGCGAAGGCTTTGGGATGAAAAAAAATCCGTTTTTTAAGGATTTACCTATGCAGGAATCAAAAGGGGAATTACTCATTATTAAGGCTCCAAAATTAAAAATTGATTTTTTGGCAAAAGGCCCCGTTTTTGTTATGCCTTTAGGAGCCGATTTATATAAAGTTGGGGCAACCTTTAATTGGAATGATAAAACCAATCTTACCACAGAAGCGGGCAAAAATGAATTACTTGTAAAATTAAAATCTTTTATAAATACCGATTTCGAAATTGAAAGACAATTGGCGGGTATTAGACCTACCGTAAAAGACCGAAAACCTTTATTAGGAACCCATCATCAATATAAAAATATAGCCATTTTTAATGGACTCGGCACTAGAGGCGTAATGATTGCACCTTATGCCGCGTCCTTTCTTTTCAAACATCTAGAATTTCAAGATGATTTGCCAAAAGAATTAGCGATTAGTCGGTTTTGATTTTTCAAAATCTACAAACATATTGATGTATATCAATCGTGATAAACGCAAACTTAACGGACTTAATACCGCTAAGGCTATCGACATAAAAATCAAATTTTCAACAAAAGTTAAACCAATTAAGTAGCCAATTAAAAATAAAATAACCGCTGCAATAACTGTTAATCCATAGGTTACATACATTGCTCCATAAAAAAAAGAAGGCTCAATCATAAATTTAAAATGACAACTCGGGCAGTGATCGTGAATTTTCAAAACATTTTTAAAATTAAAGGCACTGTGGTTGATAAAAAAATCACCATTTTGACATTTTGGACACTTATTGTGGAAAATACTATATACTTTTGTCCCCTTTTGTAACATTTTATAAATCATCCTTTATAATTAACTTTGCAAATATAATTTTAATAAAAATTAATCATTAAGATAACATGCTAAATGTTTATAATTTATGCGTTTCATTTTCGGGAGAAGAACTCTTTTCTAACATCTCTTTTAGATTAAACTCGGGAGACCGCGTAGGGCTTATCGGAAAAAATGGCGCTGGAAAATCAACACTTCTTAAAATAATTTCAAAACAAATACCCTTTGAAAGTGGTTCAATGGCTTTTGATAAAACCATTTCTATAGGCTATCTTAAACAAGATTTAGATTTTGAACTTGGCAAAACGGTTATTGAAGAAGCTTATACCGCTTTTACCGAAATAAAAAAATTAGAAAAAAAATTAGATGAAATTAATGCTGAATTATTAGCACGAACCGATTATGAAAGTGACTATTACCACCAATTGATTCACGATTTAACCGAAAATCAACACCAATATGAAATGGTTGGCGGTTATAATTATCAAGGTGAAGCCGAAAAAATATTGATTGGTTTAGGTTTTAAACCGGTTGATTTTAATAAAACTACCGATACCCTTTCAGGAGGATGGCGCATGCGTATTGAATTGGCTAAACTTTTGATGCAAAAACATGACGTCCTTTTATTAGATGAGCCTACAAACCATTTAGATATCGAATCAATTATTTGGCTGGAACAATTTTTAAAGAATTTTGCAGGTGCTATCATGATTGTTTCGCACGATAGAATGTTTTTAGATAATGTTACCAATAGAACCATTGAAATTTCATTAGGAAAAATCTACGATTACAAAAAAAACTATTCCGAGTTTTTAATTCTTCGTGCCGATTTAATAAACCACCAATTATTAGCTCAAAAAAATCAGGCAAAATCAATTGAGCAAACCGAAAAACTTATCAATAAATTTAGAGCTAAGGCTAGTAAAGCTTCAATGGCGCAATCTTTAATCAAAAAGTTAGACAAAATTGAGCGTATTGAAGTTGATGTTGTTGATAAATCGGTGATGAAAGTTAAATTTCAAATTTCTAAACAACCCGGCAAAATAATATTTGAAGCCGAAAACCTATCAAAAAATTATGATGATAAAAAAGTGCTTTCGGGCATAGATTTATTAATAGAACGCAGTAGTAAAATAGCATTTGTTGGTCAAAACGGACAAGGAAAATCAACCTTAGCAAAAATTTTAGTTGAAGAAATTGATTTTAAAGGTCATTTAAAATTAGGTCACAATGTTGAAATTGGCTATTTTGCTCAAAACCAATCGGAGTATTTAGACCCAGAAAGAACAGTGCTGCAAATTGCTGAAGATGCCGCGAATGATACAAACCGTGCTAATGTTAGAGATTTACTAGGTGCTTTTTTGTTTGGACAAGAAGCCATTGATAAAAAAGCGAAAGTTTTATCGGGTGGTGAACGTAACCGTTTGGCATTATGTAAGTTAATGTTAACTCCTTTTAATGTTTTGGTAATGGATGAACCTACAAATCATCTTGATATGGCTTCTAAAAGCGTGTTAAAACAAGCGTTAAAGAATTTTGAAGGCACCTTAATAATCGTTTCACACGATAGAGACTTTTTACAGGGTCTTACCGATAAAGTCTATGAATTTAAGGATGAAAAAATTAAAGAATACCTCGGCGATATTGATTATTTTTTAGAATCTCGAAATGTTGAAAACCTTCGAGAGGTAGAAAAACGAACTAAATTAACAAGTTTTAATAAAAAAGAAAAAAACAATAACAGCCAAAATATTTTTAATCCCGAATTAAAACAGCTTCAAAATAAATTAAAAAACTCAGAAAATGACATTGCAAAATTAGAAAAGGAAATCGCTAATTTAGATTTGCAATTAGCTGATTTTAACAAAGCTAAAAATTTGAATTCAAATCCCGATTTTTTTAAAAAATATCAAAAAAGCAAAGACCAACTTGAACAATTGATGGCAAAATGGGAATCTATACAGGAACAAATTGACACTTTTTAAGAGCGTTTTTAGAACAAATGGTTTATTAGAACTGCGATATTAACACCCGAATTACTTTTGTTATTAAATAATTTTTTTCATTTTCATATTTATTAACTAATTGTTTATATTTACATCGTTGTATCTTAATGCCAAAGGGGGGATTATCTGCAGTAAATAAATTCTGTAAAAATGAAACAAAACTACTTTCTATTGATAGTTGTATTGGTTTTGGTGTCATGTAGCGACATTAAAACCAATAAAACACTCAATGAATTAACTGCAAAAACCGAAGCTTACAATTTATTTAAACACACCATTTTTAAAAATGAATTATTGACGCTAGCTAATACAGCTAAGCTCGATGATACTTTTAAAGGGAAATATGAAATTGTTGTAAAATTTGACAGTTTAACTGCGGAATACTTAAACTATTTAGATTCTTTGAAAAACCAAACTATTAATGCTGCTTTTCTTGATGAAAAAGAAAAACACCCTTATTATATTCAAAATAAATTTTTTAAAGAAAAGCTTGTTACAGTTAAAGGTCAACAATTTATAGATACCATTAACTTGTTCAATAAAAATTTAGGGCTTTTATTAGAGACCGATTTCCCAGATACTAAAAAACTAATAGATTCTTTATTAAGTACAAAATCTATTAAAATTTCGGCAACTCAAGAGGAAGATTGGTTATCTTATCAATTTAAAGGTGTTGACAATCAAGCTGCTATTTCAAATATCACTTTGATGCAATCGGCTATTGAAAGTGTTAAATCACAGCTCATGAAAAACATTATGGGTGATGAGCAATTTAGCGCTAGCGCTTATAAAGTAGATGTAGTTTTAGAAAAGACGAATTATTATGCTGGCGATAAAGTAAGAGGCAAACTCTTTATCAACAAATCGGTAGAGAATTTAAAACCTAAGGAAGTCGTTTTAAATGGCGTAAAACTTGATCAAAAGTATTTTAAAAATGGGGAAGTTGAAATTGCCATTGATGCACCAGCAGCTGCCGGAGACTATCCTATTGAAGGTCAATTGACAATTTCACAAGGCAACTTAGAGATGACCCTATATTATAATAAATCATATTCAGTGATTGCTAAGTCTAAAGGAACTTCGGATGAAATAAATGCCAATACGGCTATTAAAACTAAAAAGGGAGTTGGCAACGCAAAAATTGTTACACAACCAAAAAACAACAGCCTTACTAATTTAGAAAAACCAGTTATCGAAATAAGGGGTAATGTTGCCGATAATAATGGCATCATTAAGTTAACAAGAAGCAATTTTATTACAAGTTCAATTGATGTGTTGATTCCAAATTCTGATTTAGTAGTTGTGGTTTCAGAATTTAGTTTTAAACCTCAAGACCAGCCAACACAAAAAATATATGGAAACCTATTGAACAGCAATTCTATATCTATCATAAATAAATCAAAACGCGGAAGGCAATTTAAAATTTTTAATTTAAAAATTAGTTTGAAATCAAACCCAAGTTTTAGATTAAAAGTGCCCGATGCCGTAACAGTAGAATTAATAGATTAAACTTAACTAACTCAACTCAGCAATACCCACCGTGATTTAGTTCACAGGTGGGTATTTTTTCATGATTTCGGTTACAAATTCTTTAATGCGTTCTTCTTTTTTAACTTTATCATCTGAAAAATTAAGCAATCCAACACCCACGCCTTGCCAAGCCAATTCCTTTGTAGTTGTGTCTATAATATCAATAAAAAGAGTTCCTTCGGTCGATTTTATAACTTGGTCATACATGCCACGGCCGTAAAAACCAGAACCGTAATACCAAGGATACCAGCCGTAATAATTATTGTCGTAAACGTCAATATTTTCCTTTGATTTTGTAAAAATGCTCACCAAAACATCGGGATTTTCTGATTTGGTCATCCCCTTTGCGAGCAATTGATCTTCAATGGCATGTAAAATGCGTCGCTTGTCTAGATCGGATAATTCTACATTGTCAATTCCCTTTTTATAAAAGGCAAAAGATTTAAATTTAGAAAAATCAGTTTTGTTGTCGTAATCGGAGGTTACCTTTACAGATACACATGAAACGGCACCAAAAAGTAACAGAATCAAGAAGGATTTTAATAGTTTCATATAATAGGATTTTAAAGTTTCTTAGTCTGAAAAATTATTAATTTTTTACAATCCAGTTTTAAATAGTTTATTTAAAACCACGTCGGCCACTAAATTTGGTAGCGTTATTTTTAAGTTTTTATTAGATTCCATCGCACGTTTGGCACTAAAAATAGCCCCTTCATTTCTAGCCCAACTGCGTCTTGAAATACCATTAGTTACATCCCAAAATAACATTGATTTTAGATTGTTTGTCATTGTTAAAGAACCATCAAGAACCATACCGAATCCGCCATTAATAACCTCTCCCCATCCAACGCCGCCACCATTGTGAATAGACACCCAAGTAGCACCTCTAAAACTATCGCCAATAACATTTTGAATAGCCATATCAGCCGTAAAACTAGAGCCGTCATAAATATTTGAAGTTTCCCTAAACGGGGAATCTGTTCCCGACACATCGTGATGATCTCTGCCTAAAACGATAGGGGCTGAAATTTCACCATTTAAAATAGCTTCATTAAAAGCTTCAGCAATTTTAATACGTCCAATGGCATCGGCATATAAAATCCGCGCTTGTGAACCCACCACCAAATTGTTTTTGTGAGCACCTTTTATCCAATGTATATTGTCTTGCATTTGTTGCTGTATTTCGGCAGGCGATTCTAATTTTAATACCTCCAATACCTTTATTGCTATGGCATCAGTCTTTGCTAAATCTTCGGCAGTTCCACTGGTGCACACCCATCTAAAAGGTCCAAATCCGTAATCAAAACACATGGGTCCCATTATGTCTTCAACATACGAATGGTATCTAAAATGTTTGCCAGAATTATCCATAACGGCCGCGCCAGCCCGCGACGCTTCTAATAAAAAGGCATTGCCATAATCAAAAAAATAGGTGCCTTTTGCAGTGTGTTTATTGATGGCAGCCACGTGTCGTCTTAAAGTTGCCTGAACGTGTTCTTTAAATTCCTTAGGATTGCTAGACATGAGCTTATTGGCGTCTTCAAAACTCAAATCACAAGGATAATAGCCACCTGCAAAAGGATTGTGTAAGGAGGTTTGGTCACTTCCTAAATCGACATAAACAGCTTCGGCATCAAATTTTTCCCAAACTTCTACAATATTTCCCAAATAAGCGAGCGAAACAATTTCTTTATTTTTTTTAGCAGTTTTAACACGATTAACCAATACATCTAAATCATCAAATACTTCGTCAACCCAAGCCTGTGAAAGGCGTGTATTTACGGCTTTTGGGTTAATTTCGGCAACAACCGTTACACATCCGGCAATAGTTCCTGCTTTTGGTTGTGCGCCACTCATACCACCTAAACCCGAAGTTACAAATAACTTGCCCGATAAATCTTCGCCGTGTTTTGCTATTTTTCTACCGGCGTTTAGCACCGTAATGGTAGTGCCGTGAACAATGCCTTGTGGTCCGATATACATATAACTTCCCGCCGTCATTTGTCCGTATTGAGTAACACCCATAGCGTTGAATTTTTCCCAATCATCTTGTTTTGAATAATTTGGAATCATCATTCCGTTAGTTACCACCACTCTTGGTGCATTTTTAGAGGAAGGAAATAATCCCATCGGATGACCGGAATACATCACTAAAGTTTGTTCATCAGTCATTTGGGACAAATATTTCATCGTCAATAAATATTGCGCCCAATTTTGAAAAACTGCACCATTGCCTCCATAAGTAATCAACTCATGGGGATGCTGTGCAACTAAAGGATTCAAATTGTTTTGAATCATCAACATCAAGGCTTTTGCTGCGGTGCAATTTCCAGGATAATCGGAAATTGGTCGCGCATAAATAGCGTAATCGGGTCTAAACCGATACATATAAATTCGGCCGTAATCATTGAGTTCTTCTAAAAATTCGCTACCTAAAATTTCGTGATATTTTGTATCAAAATAACGCAAAGCATTTTGCAAGGCTAATTTTTTTTCAGCATCTGATAGGCAGTCTTTTCGTTTTGGGGCGTGATTTATTTTAATATCATAAGCCTTTGGTTTTGGCAACTCATCCTGAATCCCTTGTTTTATAGCGCGTTGAAATGAATTCATAATTTGTTCTTTTTTGAAGTTAGGGAATTTGTTTTAACCTCATAACCATAAGGACAATGTCTGCAAGCACTTTTGCAACAATAGCCTCTTTGCAAATGGTATTTTTCGGTAAAAACCCGATAGCCTTCTTTTGTAACATAATAAAGGTCAGAAGTGGTTTCATTTGAATCTTTCATCTGGCAAAAATACGTTTTGGTTTACTTTTTTACGACTATTTTTCCGTTTTTAATAACGCGTTCTATTTGGCGTAGGTCGCTTATATTTTTTGTAGGATTGCCTTTTACAATTAGTAAATCGGCATAGTTGCCAACCTTGAGTTCGCCCACTTTTGGTAGCTCTAAAACGGTTGCGCTTATTGAAGTTGCCGATTCTAAAACGGCCATTGTACTCATGCCATATTCAACCATCAGTTCAAATTCTTTGACATTATTACCGTGTTCAAAAACCCCAACATCACCACCGGCAACTATGGTAACACCAGCCTGTAAAGCCTGTTTAAAACTGATAACTTTTTGTGTGATTCGCGCCGGAGTTTTTGTTTTATTAGGAATCCAACCATTGTATTGCGAGATAGCATAACCAGCAAAAAGTGTTGGGCAAAGGGCTACATGATGTTCTTTCATCAATTCAAAAATTTCGGGAGTTCCATCATCGCCATGCTCTATAATTTTAACACCTGCTAAAATAGCGCGACGCATTCCCTCTTCTGTACTGGCGTGTGCAGCAACATAGCGGCCACTACTAGCGGCGGTTTCAACAATTAATTTGAGTTCTGAAAGGCTAAATGTAGGCATAGAGGTCTTATTTTTTCCCCAGCGATAATCGGCATAAACCTTGATAAAATCGGCTCCGGCACTTATTTGTGAACGCACGGCTTTGATTAGATTTTCGCCATCAGCTTCCTGCGCGCCAAGCGGAATAATAATTTCGGGGGCAAATCCTTTTGGGCCATAACTTCCAGTGGCTACGAGGGCTTTGCTACAAATTTGTAAACGAGGGCCTTCAATAACACCATCGTCAATTGCTTTTTTTAAACCAAAATCGGCGTAACCTGCCCCTTCAGTTCCTAAATCGCGTGCAGAAGTAAAACCCGCCTCCAAGGTTTTTTTTGCATTGATGGTGGCTTTTGCAACACGATAGGATTGCGATTCGGTTAAAACCTGATCATTCCACGATTTTTGATTGTAAGGATATAAAAACATGTGGGTATGTCCTTCAATTAAGCCGGGTAAAAGTGTCGTTCCTTTTAGATTGACCAACGTTTTTTTGTCGAAATTTTTGAGTTGTTGCAAAGGACCGACAAAAGAAATTGTGTCTTGGCTTACCTGAACCACCCAATTTGAATTTATTTGATGACCGTCAAAAACGTAATCGGGTTGTAAAATATAAGTTGTTAATTGCTGTGATTGTGATGAAAAGCTGATTAAAGATAAGAAAAGAAAAAAACGAAAGACTTTCATAGTACAAGAAAATAAAATTATTTTTACCAAAATTACTTAAATGCATCAATTTGCAAGACTTTTTTAACAACAAATCTATCTTTAACGAAGCCTTAAAATGGGCTGTTGCCGAAGAAAATTCGGTTGAAGTAGTTATAAAACGTGAAGATTTGTTGCATCACGAAGTTTCGGGCAACAAATTCAGAAAATTAAAATACAATTTGCTAAAGGCTAAAGCCGATGGTTATAACACGTTACTCACTTTTGGTGGCGCTTTTTCAAATCACCTAGCGGCAACGGCAGCCGCTGGTTTTTTATTTGGATTTAAAACCATTGGTGTGATTCGGGGTGATGAATTGGCCTTTGATTTTGCCCAAACTTTGGGGCAAAATCCGACTTTAAGATTGGCACATCATTATGGCATGCAGTTCAAATTTGTGAGTAGAACACTTTATAGGCTTAAAAATAGTGCAAATTTTAGCGCAAATTTACATACTGAATTTGGTACTTTTTATGAACTTCCCGAAGGCGGAACCAATGATTTAGCCATAAAAGGATGCGAAGAGATACTAAAACCGCAAGATGATGCGTTTGATTATATTTGTTTGGCTGTGGGAACAGGTGGCACTATTTCGGGAATTATAAATGCCTCACAAAAACATCAAAAAGTATTAGGATTTCCAGCTTTAAAAGGTAATTTTTTGACAAGTGAAATCAAAAATATGATAAAGCCAAAAGTAAATTGGCAACTCATAAACGATTACAATTTTGGTGGCTATGCTAAAGTTTCAAAAGAATTAATTACTTTTATCAACGAATTTAAAACAGAAACAAACATTCCACTCGATGCGGTTTATACCGGTAAAATGATGTTTGGCTTGGCAGATTTAATCCGAAAAGGGTCTTTTAAAAAAGGGAGCAAAATTCTGGTAATTCACACAGGTGGGTTACAAGGAAATAACGGGATGAATGTTTTTTTGAAAAAAAAGTATAATATAGAAATTAGGTAAAAAATGAATTTTAAAAATGCCCTTATTGGAATACTCATCAGCCTTTTTTTGGCTAGCTGTGGTTCGCATAAAAACACAACCGTTTACAAAAAATACGTTCCTAAAAAGCGTCCAAAATTGGTAGTTGTCATTCCGAAAAAGGATATTGAAGAAGCTGATCAGGTTTTTGAAAAAGTAAAAATTGAAGTAGTAAATCCAAAACAGGCAACCCTAGATTATATCAATGCCTTCGCACCATTGGCAATTATTGAAATGAAAAAATACAACATTCCGGCAAGTATAACTTTAGCACAAGGCGTTTTAGAATCGCGCAGTGGGCGAAGTGAATTGTCTTTAGAATCTAACAATCATTTTGGTGTTAAATGTCACGAAAATTGGAAAGGTGATTATGTTATTCACGACGATGAAGAAAAAGGGGAATGTTTTAGAAAATACGAGCATCCATTGGGCTCTTATCAAGATCATTCCCTATTTTTAACCTCAAGACCGCGCTATTCTTTTTTATTCAAACTTAAACAAGATGACTATAAGGCTTGGGCAAATGGACTCAAAAAAGCCGGTTATGCGACCGATACTAGTTATCCAAGCAAATTGATTAAAATTATTGAAGATTATCAACTGTTTCTTTATGATGAAGAGGTTTTGGGTTTAAATAAAAAGCATAAAAATAACTTAGACGAGCTTGACAATATAGACAAGAATGTAAGTGATAGCATTATAAAAACAACGGTGGCTTTTAATAATGACAAATCATTAAATAACCAAATGCACACGGTTTTAAAAGGGGAAACTTTATATGCGCTTTCAAAAAAATATCAAGTTAATATTGACGATTTAAAACGGTGGAATAAGCTTGGTTCTAACGCTATTTTAGTGGGTCAAATTTTAATTGTTAAAAAAGAAAATGCCCAGTAAAACTGGGCATTGTCTAACAAAATATTCAAACTAAATCAACTATTTAAATGTTCCTCTTTGATGGTTCTTTTTTGATTTATTAAAATGGGATTTTACCGTGGTTTCATTATTTTTTTTCCAGTTTTCAAATTGAGTAGGGGTTAAAATGCTTTTTAATTCGTTTTGAAAAACAAGTTTTGCATCTAAACCTTTAGTCATTAAACTAAAATGTTCGTCGGAGGTGGGTTGTTTGCCAGCTAAACGGTCTTTAAGCATTTGGGTTTTTAGTGGTGCCAAATCTTGCGCTTGTTTTAAAACAAGCTTATAGACCTTTTTTTGTTGGTCTGAGTTCAAATCTAAATGCAGGGCCATTCTTTTAGATCTTAAATCTGCATTCTGTTCTACGGTAAACTGGTTTTTGATTCCTCTGTCATTGCATAGGGATTGGTTTTGCGAATAAGCGCCAAATCCTAACAATACAACTAATACGATTGCTAATTTTTTCATCTTGTTTATTATTAAATGATTTTTAATTAAATTACACTACTTTGACCTAGCTATTTATAAAAGGTTTATTTTTGAAGCATAATTTAACACCCGATTAACATTTTAGCATTTTATGAAAAAGATTTTCATTATTTTACTGTTGGTTTTTTCGTCCGGGTTTGCCCAAACTACCGAAGTTGTTGTCGATTTAAGCTCACCTTATGCAACCATAAAAACACATTTATATTTTTTACAACCCAATTCTTACCACCCTGATAAAGCGGCAAAAACCATTTATGGGTATAAAGATGAACAAGCCCAACAAAAAGCAATTAGGCTTAAAAAAATACTCGATGGCAAAGGCTTGCGCATTGATATGACACAACTGTCAAAAAATGAGGATTATGTCGATTCAACAAGTGTTGATAAAAAACATATTTTTGTTTTGTTCCCCAAAAAATTTCCCGAAATCTATCTCGAAAAGATTGGTAATAATTGGTATTATTCGGCCGAAACCATTGATCAAATTAACCAAATTTATGAGAGTGTTTATCCTTGGGGGACTTCATTTATAAATGATTATATCCCAGAACCACTCCACAAATCTTTTCTAAATTTTGAAATTTGGCAATATCTAGGTTTTCTCATTTTAATTTTAATTGGTGTTTTAATTTACCATCTTTTTAAACGCCTGGTCTATTTTATTTTGACAAAAGTAGAAAGGGTTTTAGTAAAAAATACAAGTGAAGCTGTAAATCAAGCCATCAATAGGCTGTCAAGACCTCTAACACTCATTTTCGCTTTTTGGATTGTAGAAAAATTGCTGCCAATTCTTCAAATGCCTTTAAATATCAATAGATTTCTACTTTTAGGTTTAGAAATCGCTAAAATAGTATTTTGGATTTATGTATTCTTAAAATTGGTTGCCGTTGTTATGCAAGTTTACGCTGATATCGCTTCAAAAACCGAGAGCAAATTAGACGACCAAATCATACCTATTTTAAAGAATTTACTCCGCGGTTTAGTAATGATGGTTGGTGTTTATAACCTCTTGAAAATACTTGGTGTCGATACAACCACACTTATTGCGGGAATTTCAATAGGTGGTTTGGCCTTGGCCTTAGCATCGCAAGATACCGTAAAAAATCTCATCGGTACGTTTATGATTTTTTTAGACCATCCTTTTCAGATAGGCGATTGGATTGAAGCGGGCGTTGTTGCTGGAACTGTAGAAGAAGTTGGATTTAGATCAACGCGAGTGCGCGCCGCCGACACCTCTTTATTTCAAATTCCTAACAGTGCTTTGGCCGAGATGATTGTAAATAATAAAGGTTTGCTTTTGTTTAGACGCTATAATACGCAACTGGGTTTGCGATACGATACACCTCCCGAGCTTATCGAAGCCTTTGTAGATGGCGTTAGAGAAATTATCAAAGTGCATCCCGATACGAGAAGCGATGCTTATAATGTTGAATTTGTAGGATTTGGCGACTCTGCGCTTCTTATTTTATTAAACACTTATTTTACTGATTTAGGTTGGAATGAAGAACAATCTTCGAGACATCGTTTGCATATTGCCATTTTAAAATTTGCCAAAGAAATTGGCGTTGAATTCGCATTCCCTTCTACTTCCGTAATTATTGAACAATTTCCCGAAAAAAAAGGACTTGATTTGAACTATAAAATTGATTCTAATAAAATTGAACACGCCATTAAAAACGCTGTAAATAAATTCAAAATACCTCAAAAATAAGCTATTATGAAAATTAAATTAATTTTTTTGCTCACGCTAATAATGGTTTATTCGTGCAAAACCGATAGAGCCAGAGCACCAAAAAACCAAGTTACTGAAACCAACATCAAAACCGAAATGAAAAAAAAATTAAATGCTTATGCTACCGTAAAATTAACAGCCGATTTAAGTGTCTTATCTGAAAATCAAAAAAAGATGATTCCCCTTTTGATTCAAGCTGCCGATAGGATGAATGAACTGTATTGGATTGAAACTTATGGTGATAAGCGGGCACTTTTAGACAAAATTTATGAAAAAGAAACTAAAGATTTTATCGAAATTAATTACGGCCCTTGGGATCGCTTAAACGATAATAAACCCTTTATTTCGGGTGTTGGTGAGAAATCATTAGGGGCTAATTTTTACCCTCAAGATATGCAAAAAAAGGAATTTGAAGCCTTTAAATCTAAAGACAAAGCAAGCCTTTACACCTTTGTAAGGCGCAATGAAGATACCGGCACTTTGTTTACCGTTCCTTATTATCAAATGTTTGATGTTCAGCTAAAACAAGTTGCTGGTTTGCTAAGCCAAGCGGCTGTTTTAGCCGAGGATGCAGGCTTAAAAAAATATTTGTATTTGCGTGCTAAAGCCTTGTTAAACGATCGCTATTATGAGAGTGATATGGCGTGGATGGATATGAAAACCAATCAATTGGATATTGTGATTGGCCCAATAGAAACTTACGAAGACCAATTATTTGGCTATAAAGCCGGCCACGAAGCCTATGTGTTGATTAAAGATATGGAATGGAGTAAAAAGCTTTCTCATTTTATAAGTTTTTTGCCAGAGTTGCAAACCAATTTACCTGTTGACTCCATCTATAAAAAAGAAACAGCCGGCACTAACTCCGATTTAAATGCCTATGATGTGGTTTATTATGCCGGTCAAGCAAACTCTGGAGGTAAAACCATTGCCATTAATTTGCCAAATGATGAAAATGTTCAACTTAAAAAAGGCTCTCGCCGTTTGCAATTAAAAAATGCTATGCAAGCTAAATTTGATAAAATAATGGTTCCCATAGCAAATTTGCTCATCGCTAAAGACCAACAACAATACATAAAATTTGATGCCTTTTTTGCAAATACCATGTTTCATGAAGTGGCCCACGGATTGGGTATTAAAAATACCATTAACGGCAAAGGCACTGTTCGCGAGGCTTTAAAACAATATTATTCGGCTTTAGAAGAAGGAAAAGCAGATATTTTAGGACTTTATATGGTTCAGCAACTACACGATAAAGGTGAATTAAGTGGCGATATGAAAGATTATATGACTACCTTTTTAGCCAGTATTTTTAGGTCTGTCCGTTTTGGAGCGGCCGATGCTCATGGAATTGCCAATATGGTGCGCTTTAATTTTTTTAAACAAGCGAATGCTTTTACCAGAAACCTAGATGGCACATATAGTGTAAACTATGAAAATATGGGTTTGGCTATGAAAGATTTATCACAATTAATCCTTTCCCTTCAAGGCAATGGCGATTTTGAAGGGGTGGCGCAATTGGTAAAAACCAAGGGTATTATTGATACACAATTACAAAAAGATTTAGACCGCTTAAGCGATGCCAACATTCCTGTTGATGTTATTTTTGAACAGGGAATAGAGCAGCTAGGATTAAAAAAATAAAATAGGGCATTTATTATAAAATTGCAACTTCTTTACTTAAAAAAAGCTAAAGGCAAATGTTAATGGAGGCTAATCCCCCTCTTGAAATCGAAGATTCAACCACTTCATAAAAAATATAAACTTTAGTTATAGGGCTTAGGGGTATGTTTTAGTTTAAAATGCAAATATTTCATTTTGTTAAGACAACTTTAAAGTATTCACAGTGATTAAAAACTAACATAAACTTTTAATTTATTAGACCTAATATTAATATTTAGATAAAAAATAAAAGCCTCCGTTTTAACGGAGGCTTTTATTTAACTTCAAATTATCTGGATTGTCTTAGTATTTATTTGGCAATTCATTATAACCCATATTGTAAAGGGTGAATCCAAAAATATCGGCATATTGTTCAATTGTTTTAGAAACTGGTGTTCCTGCACCGTGCCCGGCATTTGTTTCTATGCGAATTAAAACAGGATTGTTTCCTTTTTGTTTGGCTTGTAATTGGGCAGCAAATTTAAACGAGTGTGCAGGCACAACGCGGTCGTCGTGATCGCCTGTAGTTACAAGGGTTGCAGGATATTTAACACCTTCCTTTACATTTTGAACGGGCGAATAAGCAAGAATATAATTGAACATTTCTTTAGAATCGTCGGCAGTGCCATAATCATAAGCCCATCCCGCACCAGCGGTAAAGGTGTGATAGCGCAACATATCCATTACGCCAACTGCCGGCAAAGCCACTTGCATTAAATCAGGGCGTTGGGTCATGGTTGCGCCAACCAATAAACCGCCATTAGAGCCTCCGCGAATAGCCAAAAATTTTGAAGAAGTGTATTTGTTTGTAATAAGATATTCCGCTGCAGCGATAAAATCATCAAACACATTTTGCTTGTTCATTTTAGTGCCGGCAAGATGCCAAGCCTCACCATATTCACCACCTCCGCGAAGATTTGGAACGGCATAAACGCCACCTTGTTCAAACCAAACCGCATTGGCAATGCTAAAAGACGGAGTCAAACTGATGTTAAAGCCACCATAACCATATAATATGGTTGGATTATTGCCATTTAATACCGTACCTTTTTTATAAGTAATGATCATCGGGATTTTGGTGCTGTCTTTTGAGGTATAAAATACTTGTTTAGATTCATAAGCATCTGAATTAAAATCAATAGCTGGTTTTTTATACAAAGTCGATTCGCCTTTTTCAGGATTTAATGCGTAAATTGAAGGGGGAGTAGTGTAGTTTGAAAAGGTGTAATAAACCGTTTTATCTTCAATTTTTCCACCAAATCCACTAGCAGTGCCAAGTCCTGGCAATTTGATTTCACGGATTAATCTACCGGTAAAATCATATTGTTTGACTTGCGAAACGGCATCAACCATATAATGCGCAAAAATATAACCACTTGCGGTTGATGGCGCTAAAACATATTTGGTTTCTGGAATTAAATCTACCCAATTTTTTGGTTCGGGATGTTGCGCAGCGACCGATACAATGCGTTTATTTGGTGCCTTTAGATTGGTCTCAATAAAAAGGGTTTCACCAACATTGTCAATTACGTAAGAATCGGAATCAAAATTATCAATAACGGTTACAATTTTGCTATTGGGTTTTGATAAATCTTTTATATATAACTCATTTCCTGTTGTAGAAATTGAAGCGGTGATAACTAGAAATTTGCCATTCTCGGTAACGCTTCCGCCCACATAACGCCTTTTTTGTTTATCGCCAAAAATTAGGATGTCCTGACTTTGTTTGGTTCCAAGCTTATGGTAAAACAAATGGTGTTGATCGGTTTTTGCTGAGAGCTGGCTGCCTTTCGGTTTTTCGTAACTTGAGTAATAAAAACCCTCGTTACCTTGCCATGAAAGACCGCTAAACTTCACGTCTATAATGGTATCTTCTTTAATTTCTTTGGTAAGCGCATCCATTATTATCACTTTGCGCCAATCGGAACCGCCTTCTGAAACGGCATAGGCTAATAACTTGCCATTTTTAGAAAAAGACAAGCCACCAAGCGAAGTAGTGCCATCGGCAGAAAAGGTGTTAGGGTCAAGAAAAACCTCGGGTGTTTCATCATTTTTAAAGCGGTATAACACATATTGATTTTGCAAACCGTCATTTTTATAAAAATAGGTGTAGTCGCCTTCTTTAAAGGGGGCTCCTATTTTTTCATAATTCCACAGTTTTTCGAGTCGTTGTTTTAGGGCTTCACGAAAAGGAATTTTTGACAAATATCCAAAAGTTACTTCATTTTCGGCTTTTACCCAAGCACCTGTTTCATCCGAACGGTCATCTTCTAACCAACGGTAAGGGTCTTTAATAGGGGTTCCGAAATAATTGGTAATGGTGTCAACTTGTTTGGTTACAGGATAGGTCAATTTTACTTGATTTTTGTTTCCACAGGATGCTAAAATAGTACCAAGAAAAACGATGGTTATTAATTTTTTCATTTGAATTTGGGTTTAGTTCTTACAAAACTAAAATAAAAAAGGCATATTCAATGGAATATGCCTTTAAAATAAATTTTAAATGGAATTTAAAATAGCGATTTGTAGCTATTCCAATTGTCATAAATTAACACAATAGTCAATAAAGTTACCACTGCAGCAGGAACAATGCCGGCAGGTGCTAAAAATAAATGGAAAAGCACCATGTTTAAAGCAACAGGAGCTAAAACCATTAGAGCAAATGGCACAGCCTTTTTGGCTATTAATAACAAGCCAATAACAACTTCGGTTGCACCCACTAATTTAAGCATGTAACCAGTTGCCATCATAGCTCCCATAAAATTGCCGGCTGCTTCGGGCATTTCCATGTGAGGCATAAAATCTAGAAATTTGTTTGCACCAAAAACAACTAAAATTAGTCCTAATAAGATGCGTAAAATCATTGATAGTTTTGCATTCATAATAATAATTTGATTAAGTTAATAAATAGTTAGTCGGTATTATTGATGTTATTCTACACAATAGTAGATAAAAAATAGGGTTTTAATTGACAAATATTTTAAGCTTGCAAAAGTTAAAGGTATTGAAAAATTTAGATAAATGGAATTATAATTAAAAAATTTTTAGAAATCAGGTTATTGCACCTTATTTTAAAATAAAAAAGGCTGCCACAGGGCAGCCTTATGATAATTAATAATTATTATACTAAATGCTTGTCTATTAAATATTCAGCTATCTGAATGGCATTGGTAGCGGCACCTTTTCTAAGATTATCTGCCACAATCCACATATTTAAGGCATTTGGAATGGAAAAATCTCGGCGTATACGTCCCACAAAAACCGCATCTTTACCTTTGGCATAAATGGGCATTGGGTAAGTATTGGTATCGGGATTATCTTGAACAATAACCCCAGGGGTGTTGTGTAATAAGGTTCTGATGGCGTTTAAATCAAAATCATTTTCAAATTCCACGTTTACACATTCGCTATGTCCGCCCACAACCGGAATTCTAACTGCCGTTGAGGTAATGGCAATGGAATAATCGTCTAAAATTTTATGAGGTTCATTTATCAACTTCATCTCTTCTTTGGTATAACCATTGGGTTCAAAAACATCGCATTGTGGAATGGCATTTTTGTGAATGGGATAATGGTAAGCCATATCGCCTTTAACGCCATTATATTCGTTTTCAAGTTGTTTCACTGCTTTAACACCCGTTCCTGTAACCGATTGATAGGTAGAAACCACGAAACGTTTAATTTTATATTCTTTGTGAAGAGGCGCTAAAGCCAAAACTAATTGAATAGTTGAACAGTTAGGATTGGCAATAATCTTATCGGAAGCTGTTAAAATTGCCGCATTTATTTCGGGTACAATCAATTTTTTATCAGGATTCATACGCCAAGCCGAAGAATTATCAATAACGGTTGTGCCAACGGCCGCAAATTTTGGAGCCCATTCTAACGAGGTTCCACCACCAGCCGAAAAAATGGCTATATTGGGTTTTGCCAAAATAGCAGCTTCCATGCTAATAACAGTATAAGTCTTATTCTTAAATTCAATGTGTTTTCCAACCGACTTGCTCGAAGCGACTAAAAGTAATTCATCAATTTTAAAATGGCGTTCTGCTAAAACTTCTAACATCACGTTGCCTACCAGTCCGGTAGCGCCTACTACTGCTAATTTCATAATATAAAGTTTAAAAAATTTAAGCCACAAAGATGCTAAAAAGCAAGCTATTAAAATCAAAAAAAAGTCAAAAAATATTACATTAAAAAAAGTGTAAATTTGCGCCTATTTTAATCCGAAATTACTAATTTATAGATGGCATTTAATCAAAAAATAGAATTAATGGCTCCTGCCGGAAACTTTGAATCGCTTCAAGCGGCACTTGATAATGGGGCGGATTCAATATATTTTGGCGTTGAGCAACTCAATATGCGCGCACGCGCTTCCATAAATTTTACTTTAAACGATTTATCCGAAATAGCCAAACGCTGTTCAAAAAAAAAGGTAAGAACTTATCTCACTCTAAATACCATCATTTATGATCACGATTTGAGTATTGTAAGAACTTTGCTTAAACGCGCTAAAGAAGTTGGCTTAACCGCTGTTATTGCTATGGATCAAGCGGTTATTTCAGTAGCCCGCGAAATAGGAATTGAAGTGCACATCTCTACACAAATTAACATCACCAATATTGAAACCTTAAAATTTTACGCCTTGTTTGCCGATACCGTTGTGTTGAGCAGAGAGTTGAGTTTAAGACAGGTAAAAAGCATTGCCGAACAAATTGAAAAGCAACAAATTAAAGGTCCGAGTGGGCGTTTGGTTGAAGTTGAAATATTTGGCCATGGCGCGCTATGTATGGCGGTTTCGGGCAAATGCTACATGAGTTTGCATTCTTATAATTCATCGGCAAATCGTGGCGCTTGTAAACAAAATTGCCGCAAAAAATATACGGTTATTGATCAAGAAACCGGCATTGAAATGGAGCTGGATAATGAATACATTATGTCTCCAAAAGATTTGTGTACCATTGATTTTTTAGATAAAGTTTACGATGCCGGTATCAAGGTTTTAAAAATAGAAGGACGTGGTCGTGCGCCCGAATACGTAGCTAAAGTAATCAAAACTTACCGTGAAGCCATTGATAGCCTAGTTGAAGGAACTTATAATCAAGAAAAAGTGAATCATTGGATGAGTGAATTAGACAAGGTTTATAACCGTGGTTTTTGGAGCGGTTATTATTTGGGGCAAAAACTAGGTGAGTGGAGTGATGGTCCGGGTTCGCAAGCCACTCAAAAGAAAGTTTACATTGGCAAAGGGGTTCATTATTTTCCTAAAGCAAATATTGGGGAGTTTAAAATGGAAGCTTATGATTTAAATATAGGTGATACCGTTTTAATTACCGGTTCAACAACGGGCGCACAAGAATTTCAAATTACAGAACTTTTTGTTAACGACGTGCAAAGTCAAAGTGCCACCAAAGGCGATTCGGTAACCATTCCGTTAACTTTTAGAATGCGTCCCAATGATAAGTTGTATAAAATTGTTGAAAATATCCCCGAGTAATTATTTGTGCAAGCTAAAAACCAAAATGGTAAATAAAACAATTACTACAATTATTGAGAGCCCTACCTGCCAAACTTTAGGATAAAATTGCCGCTGTATTTTCAAATCCTTTCTATAAAGGATAATCATAAAAAGCACAAAAACGATTACAAAAATTTTGGCGAAAAGGATTTGGCTGCTACTAAACATTTTTGTTTATATTTATCCTCACAAAAGTA
>Ga0210009_1000994_pt1 | contig 27087 bp, 28 predicted proteins | sample CryGeyCG2114_065_FD_185457 | JGI IMG/M metagenome (GOLD analysis project Ga0210009, IMG submission 185457) | Groundwater microbial communities from aquifer - Crystal Geyser CG12_big_fil_rev_8/21/14_0.65 (SPAdes) (version 2) | ecosystem: Environmental > Aquatic > Deep subsurface > Groundwater ... | reverse complement strand
CGTACCCTTTTTTTTGTATGTTTTTTAGATATAAAAACACACAATCTTTTTGAATTTTCATAAAATAAATGAAAATTCAGTGATAAAAAAGTTACATTCATGGGAATTTTATCGGTACAACTTATATAGGATTCTCACATTGTAGCAAAATATTCTATTATTGTTGTTGATTATAAAGAAAAATTATGCTTGTTATAGTACATATAGGGGCAATTTACCACTACTTATTGAGCAAATTCAAATTTTTAAATACTGAAAATCTTTGGGATTTTCAATCTTTAAAAATTTATGAAATTTTAAAATACCGAAATCTTTGGATTTCAATCTTATTTTAAATTTCGTTAGAAATTTAAAATCTCCGAACGATAGTGAGCGTATTTTCAAATTCGCAGAGAATTTGAAAAGACACGAACAAAGTGAGCGTATTTTCAAATCCACAAAGGATTTGAAAATATACTAAAACCGTTGGTTTCAATCTTTAAAAAATTTTGGTATTTTTTAAATACTAAAAACTGCAAGGTTTCAATCTTTAAAAATTTACGGAATTTTTAAATGAGAACGAAGCGAACTTATGTTCAAAATCGTAGAAATTTTGAACATATCCTATCAGAGTGAGGTAACAAAAGGTTCTCAACATTTTGTAAAGACACGAACAAAATGAGCAAAAATTTCAAAAAATACAAGAAAGCCATTCGGGCATTTTTCAAATCTCATAGGTTTGAAAATATCCGAGCAACAGCGAGGTTATAATACAATTAATTTAAAAATTTCGGCAGGTTCGGACAAGCAAAGGAATGGCTCTTTAAATTTTACACATTCTTAATCCCCGCGAGCACAAATTTGTCTAAAAGTTCCTTGACAACTTTCACTTTTGCAACTATTACCATTTTTGTCGCTGTGAAAATGCTTTCTGTTTCAGTGTTATAATACAATTAATTTAAAAATTTCAGCAGGTTCGGACAAGCAAAGGAATGGCTCTTTAAATTTTACACATTCTTAATCCCCGCGAGCACAAATTTGCCTAAAAGTTCCTTGACAACTTTCACTTTTGCAACTATTACTAACACATCTCCCTTTTCCAGGACCGTGTTTCCGTGTGCTATAACAATGTCCCCTTTCCTGTAAATGCAGGCAACCCTCGTATCTTCAGGCATCCCCAAATCAAGGACCTTTTTTCCTGCCATACCATCCGGAAGAGACACCTCCATCAGTTCTACTTTTCCGTTGCCAAATATCATCAGTGTTTTTTCACTTCCTTCAACCAGCGAATTTCTTACGGTTTTGGCGATAACCGAAGTGGGAGATATTACTGCGGTAAGTCCGAAAGGATTGAAAAAGTCCTTTTTTGCCGCATCGTTCACCCTGACAACTATTGTTTTGACATTTAACTTCTTTGCAAACTGTGTTATCATAAGATTATTGCTGTCATCATTTGTTAAAATTGCTATTCCATCTGCTCTTTCAATTTTTGCATCTTTTAGCGTCTCTAAATTTGCCGCATCTCCGTTTATAACCAGACATTCTATTTTACCTGCCAGCTTTTCTGCGATTTCCTTTTCTTTTTCAATAACAACCACATCATGTCCTTCTCCAAGGAGCAGTTTTGCAAGTTCTGTTTCCGAATCTCCACCTCCTACAATAATATATAAACCCATATTGCTATATTGTTTATGCCCATGATAAATTTTATAAAATTTTGTAAATTGTGAATATTATAAATTGTAAATAAATTATGATTTTGTAAATTAGGATTAAGATATTATAAATTGTCAAAAACAGATAATTTTTATCAAAAAACCGAAATTTCATAAGTTATTGGTTTCATTTTTAAATAAAAGACATAAATTTTATTTAAATTTTAAACAAAAATGTCTAAAAAAGATTATTTTTTAAACTACAAATTATTAGGCCTGGATTAATAATTTATAGATAATTTAAAAAAATTTGAAAAAAAATATAAAATTTGAAAAATATAAAATGGCAGCAATTGAGTTAAAAGGAAAGGTAAAGGAAATCTATGAAAATGTTGTTGAAAAAAATCCCGGACAGTCAGAATTTCACCAGGCAGTGAAAGAAGTGCTGGCTTCAATAGAGCCGGCATTAAAAGCACACCATGAATTTGAAAAGGCAAAAATTGTTGAACGGCTTGTTGAGCCGGAAAGAGCAGTTATGTTCAGAGTTCCGTGGGTTAATGATAAAGGAGAAGTACAGATAAACAGGGGCTACAGGATTGAATTTAACAGCGCTATCGGACCATATAAAGGCGGACTACGATTTCATCCCACAGTAAATTTATCAATACTTAAATTTTTGGGCTTTGAACAGATTTTAAAGAATGCTTTAACTACACTTCCGATGGGCGGAGGAAAAGGCGGCAGTGACTTTGATCCAAAAGGAAAGAGTGATAACGAAGTTATGAAATTTTGCCAGTCATTTATAAGCGAACTTTACAGGCATATAGGCGCTGATACAGATGTCCCAGCAGGAGATATCGGAGTTGGGGGAAGAGAAATCGGTTATATGTTCGGGCAATATAAGCGACTGACAAATAAATTTGAAAGTGTGTTTACCGGAAAAGGAATTGAATATGGCGGCTCAATGGTCAGGCCAGAGGCAACGGGTTACGGATTGCTTTATTTTGTCAGAGAGATGTTAAAATTAAAGAAAGAAGCAGTTAAAGGAAAGGTTGTGGCAATTTCCGGCTCCGGAAATGTATCCCAGTATGCTGCACAAAAGACAATTCAGATGGGCGGAAAGGTCGTCACGCTCTCTGATTCTAACGGAACTATATATGATGCAGAAGGAGTAGATGAAAAGAAACTGGCTTATGTAATGGAACTGAAGAATATTAAAAGAGGAAGAATTAAAGAGTATGCTGAAAAGTTCGGATGTGAATATTGTCCGAATGAAAAGCCGTGGAAATTTAAGTGTGATATTGCATTACCATCTGCAACGCAAAATGAAATCAGCAAAGATGATGCAAAGAAGTTAATAAATAACGGAGTTATTGCAGTGGGAGAGGGAGCAAATATGCCTTCTACAATTGAAGCAATTGATATGTTTTTAGCAAATAATGTTCTCTTTGGGCCGGCAAAAGCTGCAAATGCAGGAGGTGTTGCAACATCGGGTCTTGAGATGTGCCAGAATCACATTGGCCTGTCATGGACATTTGAAGAAGTTGATGCAAAGCTGGACGGGATTATGAGAAGCATATTTAACCAAAGCACAACAGCAGCAGAAAAATATGCAAAAGATAAAACAAACCTTGTTGTCGGAGCAAATATAGCCGGATTTATGAAGGTTGGAAATGCGATGCTCGCACAGGGAGTTGTATAAACAGGAATTAGAAATTGGGAATTACATGACTATCGGCTAAATGAGAAAATTGACCGAATTAAATGTCACCAACCAATTGAAACGAGAATTTTTTCCCATTAATATAATTGAAACTGTTGAAAAACCTCGTTTTTTGAGAAATCGGAATTTAAAACCGATATGCTCAAACAACCCAAAAATTTGGAATTTACCTAATTTGGGACTTTTTCAACGCTCTCTATGCTTGCATTCATATAAATAACATAGGAAAGAAAGTAAATAAATTAATGACATTTAATTCGGTCAATAGCCGATAGTCATGAATTAGTATATTTTAGCTTCGGATTTTCTGGTTTTTTTATTTTTTGGCTCATATTTAAAAATAAGAGCTGGTTTTTTTATTTCAGCAGGTATTTACCTGAAGGTCTTTTTTGATTTGCGGATGAACACCAATTATTTAGTTATTTTTCTAATTATTTAAATATTATTTGTTAATTACCTTTAAAATGGAAAAAAATAAAATTAGGGATGAGATTTTTAAAACAATAGATGAGAAGAATATAAAATTTATGCGGCTGCAGTTTTCTGACTTAAACGGTAAAATAAAGAGTTTTGCGGTCTCTACAAAGGAGATTGAAAATATAATCAGGGATGGACAGTCATTTGACGGCTCTTCGGTTACGGGGTTTGGAGGTATTGAAGAATCAGATATGCTCGTAAAGCCGGATGTGAATACATTCGCAACCATACCCTGGAGATCAAAAGAGCATGCTTCTGCACGGATGATTTGCGATATATATGTTCCTGATGGAAAGAGATTTGAAGGAGACCCCCGTTACATTGCACAAAAAATTTCCAAAAAGGCAAAAGAGATGGGATTTATGTTCAACTGTGCCCCGGAATATGAATTCTTTATTTTCAGGAAAGAACCTGTCGCAGAACCAATGGACAGCGGCGGATATTTTGATTACCATCCCGTAGAAGTCGGAGAGGACTTAAGAAGAGAAATGGCCGAAACAGCAGAACATTTCGGGATTGAAATTGAAGTAGCTCATCATGAAGTCGCCCCGGGACAGCACGAGATGGATTTTAAGTATGGAAATCTGCTTTTAACCGCAGATAGATCATTGACACTTAAAGCGATAATCAAAGGGGTTGCAAACAGGCGCGGATTTGTCGCATCGTTTATGCCAAAGCCGATATTCGGAATCAACGGCTCGGGAATGCATGTTCATCAGAGTTTATGGGACATAAAGGAAAACATGAATGCTTTTTACGATAAAAACAATGTTCATGATTATAATCTCTCAGAGACAGCCTTACATTTTATAGGGGGACAAATTAAATATACAAAGGAGATGATAGCAATACTGGCATCGTGGCCGAATTCATACAAACGGCTTGTACCCGGTTATGAAGCACCGGTTCATATTGCGTGGGGCTTCAGGAATCGTTCACCTTTACTCAGGGTTCCGGACTTTGGAAAAAGGCCGAATGCCGCCAGGGTAGAAATAAGATGCCCTGACCCCGCGGGAAATAGTTATCTGCAGCTGGCAGTTCTCTGTGCAGTAGGATTACAAGGAATTAAAGAAAAAATTGCTCCGCCTGAACCCACAGATAAGAATGTCTATACTATGTCATACATGGAAAGAAAAGAACGGGGGATTGAACCTCTGCCGGACAATTTAGGGCATGCATTGAGAGAATTTGAAAACAGTGAATTAATGAGGAAAATTTTAGGGGATTCTTTTTTTGAAAATTTTTTGCATGTCAAAATGAATGAGTGGGAAGAATACAGCAAACAGATAACTGACTATGAACTTAAGAGGTACCTGGAAACATTATAAATGCTAAAATCTCAAATACATAAATGAATTTGACAAGAAATGAAAGGAATGTCCTGAAATATGTAGTTGAAAATGCAAAAACAACCGACAGCGAAATAGCAGAAAAATTACATATAACACCGCAGGCAATCGGCAGGATAAGAAAAAAATTAGAAACCGTAGGGTAATAACTATCTACCATGCTGTTGTAGATCTTGAAAAAATCGGAATTCATGTAATTGCTGTGGGATTATTCAAATTTAATATTGATGCATTTGACAAGTCAGAGGATATTAAAAAAAGTTTAGAGGTAGATATTGCAAAACGAATACAAAATCCGTTAATTATAAATTTTTACCGGCTTCCCGAAGGAGACATCACACATATCGTTGTTTTTGGATTTAAGAATATTAACGAACTTGATTCTTATTTTCACACACATCAGGCAAAGAGAGGGCACATCAGCGAGCTGAAAAATTTATACATACTTTATGTAAAGAGTATGAAAAAATCATCCCCTGATGATTTAATTGTCAAACTGCTCAAAGAGGACTAAATATTAAATTTTAAACAGATGAAATACAAAAAATTTTTAAAGAAAATACACGGTGATGATGTCGGCTATGAATCGGCAACACCTGAAATTGTTGCAGATTTTATTTCTAATGATATTTCCAAACGGCTGAGGGATTTGGGAATAAGGGAAATTAATGCAATTGACTGCTGCTGTGGAATCGGAAGCGTTGCGATTGCCTTATCAAAAAGATTCAATCTTGTTATGGCTGTTGATAAAGACAAAGAACGACTAAAAACTGCCAAAGAAAATGCAGGAGTTCATAAGCAGGAGAATATAAATTTTATCTGTGAAGATATTTTTGCTCTGAATTTTAAAAATTTAAAGGCAAAATACGGAATAAATGTTGTTTTTGCTGACCCGCAAAGACGGCTAATGACTGATGGCGAGTTTAAAAGAGTCAGTGACCTTGCAGAAACATCACCAAACACAACTGATTTAATAAATTTTATAAGTGTAGAAATTTCCAATATGTGTGTTTTGGCTTCCTCTAATGCAAAAATTGAAATTCCATCCTGTGAAAGAGTATATATCAGCTGGGAAGGTAGAAAAGGCAAAAGAGAAAATTTACTGGCTCTGTATTTTGGAAATTTAAAAAGATGTGATACCAGGGCAGTCGTTCTTCCATGCGGTGAAATGATTTGCAGAAAAGAAAAAAATGATAATGATAATGTCTGCGGAGAGGTTTGTAGCAATCTGAACAGCAATATAAACAAATACCTCTATGAAATTAGAGACTGTGTTGTAAAGGCAGGACTGTTGAATGAACTGATAAATGAATCAGCGAAAGCGAATGAGTGCAAAATTTATCCTTTTTTTAACCAGAAATTTTTGACATCTGAAAAGAACATAAAAAGCAGTTTTTTTGAGAACAGATTTGAGATACTTGCCATAACTGATAAAGAAAATCTGATTGAAAATTTAAAGAAATTTAATGCGGGGAAAATTGTGATACGGGGAAAAATAAGCCCGGAAAAATATAAGAAAATGAAAAATGAAACTGAAACCGTACTGGCAAAATTTAACGGAAAAGAGAAGATTCACATATTTTTACATGATAAGAGCGAAGGTTACAAAATTTTGATTGGAAAAAATTTAAATTTTAAGGTCTGAAAGAAGTTGCAACAGTGATTTGAAAAATTTATAATTTTCTTTTTATCTGCGGTTATGAGCCGTCGGCGAATCGGGAAAGTAAGAAAGCAGGAGAACCAATTCTTACGCATTAATAGCTTCATATTTCGGAATGATTATAATTTAATTATAAATTTAATTAGTGTCCATCCATAAACTCGTAATTTTACTGAAAATCTGTAAGATTTTCAATCTTTAAAAATCTGTAAGATTTTTAAATTGTCAAAAACATAATAATTTACCTTGAAAAAATTAAGACTTTTTCAAAATTTTATACTTTGTGGATGAACACTAATTATAAATTTAATTATAAATTTAATTTATTTATAATTTGTTTTTTAAGAAAATTTAAAATGAAAGTATTTCTAAATTTTAAGACATACGAAACAACAACCGGGCAAAATGCAATAAATCTGGCGAAGATATGTAACAAATACCAAAAAGAAGTAGTTGTAATTCCGCAAACAACTGATATTTATCCAATTAGCAGAATGGTGAAGAATAAGGTATTTGCACAGCATGCAGATAACATAAAATTCGGAAGCTGTACGGGATTTATTTTGCCTGAATCGGTAAAGGAAGCCGGAGCAAGCGGGTGTCTGATAAATCATTCCGAACATCTGCTAAAGCTCGCCGATATTGAAACATTAGTTGAAAAGATGAGAAATTTAAATCTGATTTCTGTTGTATGCACAAATAATGTAGCCGTAAGTGTTTCATCTGCCGCATTAAATCCGGACTTCATTGCTATTGAGCCGCCTGAACTGATAGGAAGTGGAAAGGCTGTTTCAAATGAAAATCCAAAAATAATAACCGATACGATTAAGGATGTAAGAAAAATTAATGGAAGGGTTAAAATTTTATGCGGTGCCGGAATAAGCAACGGCAAAGATGTCAGGGCAGCAATAAAATTGGGTGTTGACGGGGTCTTGCTGGCATCTGCGTTTACAAATGCAAAGAATCCGGAAATTGTGCTGGATGATATGGTTTCGGGAATTGACTAAAATATTATTCTGCAATAAGTTTGTTTTTAAGGAAATCAAATGAAATGTCTGAAATTTCAGAAATAAATTTGCTTTGCTCACATTTAAAAAATACAAATTCGTAGATGGATGCTAAATAATGTCTTCTAAATTTAATTATTCTTTAAAGTCAGGATATTGGTATAAATTTAACATAATTTACTGTGTTCGCAAAGGTGTATGAAGCGGAAAATGAAAATATGGTTGCTGCATGTGAAAAATCGCTCATAGGAAAGACATTTAAGGAAGGAAAAATAACGCTCAAAGTTACAGAGGGATTTTATAAAGGTGAAGAAATAAGTGAAGATAAATTACTGGAACTCCTTAAAAAGGCAACAATTGCAAATTTGGTCGGAAAGCCGGTTGATTTGGCGATAAATCATAATCTTGTTGATGAAGATGGCGTCATGGAAATTTCAGGCATTAAATATGCGCAGATTTTTGTCATGAAATAAAAAAATACTGCAATAAAAATGTTAATTCAATAAAAATGGTAACTATTCAGAGGGTACAGAATTTACCTGCAATTTTAAAAACGCAAAGTTTTGAAAATATACTGAAACCTTTGGTTTCAATCTTTAAAAATCTGTGAGATTTTAAAATACTGAAAATCTGTGAGATTTTCAATCTTTAAAAATCTGTGAGATTTTAAAATACTAAAACCGTTGGTTTCAATCTTTAAAAAATCTGTGAGATTTTATAGTCATTTTGACATCTTTTGATAATATTGTTTTTGTCCATATTTATTCTTCAAATCATAATATGTAATATTGATGTTCAAAATAAATGATCAAAAGTTGAAATTTTCACTATAAAATACTAAAACCGTTGGTTTCAATCTTTAAAAAATCTTGGGATTTTTTAAATACATGACTATCGGCTATTTTCAAAATATGGTTAAAATAAATGATTTGTTTATTTGTTTTACCTATTTTCAAAATATGGTTATACTCAACAACGGCAAAAGGTGCACTTTTTTATAGCACATTCTCAAAATTATAGAGATTTTAAAATACTGAAACCGTTGGTTTCAATCTTTAAAAAATCTTGGGATTTTTAAAATACTGAAAACTACAAGTTTTCAATCTTTAAAAATTTACGAGATTTTAAAATACTGAAACCTTCGGTTTCAATCTTTAAAAAATCTGTGGGATTTTTTAAATACTGAAAATCTTTGAGATTTTCAATCTTTAAAAATCTTTGATATTTAAAATACTAAAACCGTTGGTTTCAATCTTTAAAAAATCTTGGGATTTTTTAAATACATGACTATCGGCTATTTTCAAAATATGGTTAAAATAAATGATTTGTTTATTTGTTTTACCTATTTTCAAAATATGGTTATACTCAACAACGGCAAAAGATGCACTTTTTTATAGCACATTCTCAAAATCACAGAGATTTAAAATATATAAATGCAGGGAAACAAAATGAGCGTATTTTAAAAATTTGAAAAACGCAATTTATAAAGTTGCGCAGTATAAAACAAAGTATTTGTTTCAATTGGTTTAGATATTTAATTTGGTCAAAATTTAATTTTGCAGATAGTCATGAAATACTGAAAACCGCGAGTTTTTAATCTTTAAAAATCTACGGAATTTTTAAATGAGAGTGAAACGAACTTATTTTCAAACTTGTTTGAAAAGACACGAACGAAGTGAGTGAAACAAAGTGAATTTTAAAAATTTCATCGGATAAATTTTCAGAAAGACATCGTGCAGTAAAGATAAATATAAACAATAAAAATAAATAAAATTTTACTTTAAATTTTTCCCACGGTTCGGTTAAATCAACCACTTAATAACTTTCATAAGGCAAATCCAAATATTCCTCATTTAAATCGCATGCTTTCTTGTAGTCCTTCGTTGCCTCTCTTTCGTTTTCAGTCGCATAATACGCCATTCCTCTGTAATAATACGCATCTGCAAAATCAGTGTTTCTGTTTAGTGACTTCGTGAAAAAATTTATCGCATTGTCGTAATCTTCCTTTCCCAGATACGCCAGGCCCAGATAATGCAAAGTTTCATAATTTTCTTTTATATCGCACGCCCTGTTCAAAAATTTTATCGCATTGTCGTAATTCTCCTTTCCCAGATACGCCAGGCCCAGATAATGATTATTTTCAAAATTTTCCTCAATTGAAACCGATTTGTTTAAATATATTATCGCATTCTCATAATCTTCATCATTCATATAAGCCATCCCCATAAATTTATATGTGTCAGCATTCCCAGCGCCGTAGTCAGTCGCCTTTTTAAAATTTGATATTGCATCATCATTTCTGTTCATATCCAAATAAACCAGACCCAGATTATAATGTCCCGATGCCTGTTCTATTAAAATTTCCTTTTTGAATACCTTTTCTGCCGATTCAAGGTCTTCCTCGTCAATAAATTTTCCCCCGCTTTCTTCCAAAATTTCAGCGATGTCATCTTTTGCATCATTGTCTGTCTTTAAAATTTCGTCAATCATTTCAAACGCCTCAAAAAAGTTCTTCACATTTAGCAAACTCCCTATTTTATCTGTGTTTACTTCTTCCATTTTAAAGTTTATTTTAAATTTTTATCATTAAATTTTAAATTTTTAATTATGAAGTTATTAGTAAATTTTTTGTAACTGTTTCAAAAATGAAAATTTTTGAAGTCACCGGACAAAGTGAGATGGTTTGGTTTTTATAAATTCAGTACCGTCCGAGTTGAATTAAGTGTTTTTACCGGACATTTTTCCTTTTTGTTGTGGTGAATTGATGACTCTTTATTAATGCGATTCAATAACTCCTTCTCGGTACGATTCATTGCGTTAATTACCCGTTCGGCATCATCGTCTTCTTTAAAGATAATGTCGCTTACATTATCCGAAATTAACTGCTGGTTACCGGATGCAGAATGCTGCAAAACAATGAGAATGCGGTTTTGTTTTTTACAGAAATCCGCAGTGTGCATAGTTCCACCTTCCTTGCCTGTTTCAACAACAAAAACACCCAAAGACAAACCGCTCTGAATTCTGTCCCTCTTTACAAAATAACTTTTTTAATTTCTGTGCCGACAGGATATTCAGAAATAACTGCGCCTTTGTTCTTAATAATCTCATCTACAAGCGTTTTATTGCTCTGCGGATAGATTGTGTGTAATCCGTGTGCTACAACTGCTACTGTTAATCCGCCGGCATCTAATGCTCCGAGATGCGCGGCAGTATCAATGCCTTCGGCTAAACCGCTGACTACCACATACCCTTTCTTTGCAAAAAGCGAACCCAATTTCTTTGCCCTGCCAAAACCATAATCGGTAGGCTTTCTCGTTCCGACAATTGCGATACATTCTCTGTTTAAGGCATCAGCATTTCCAAAAACATGTAACAATACAGGGCTGTTAGGTATCTGCAAAAGGTATTTTGGATATTTTGAATCTTTTATTGAAATTATCTGAATATTCTTCAGGCGCGAGCGGTTTATTATATTATGGGCTTTCTCCCATGCCACTTTAACCTCTTCTATATCCGGCACATAAATCTTCTTAGACCTTGCATTTGCCTTTTTAAGTACCTCTACCAAATCAGATGGACTCTGCGGATCAAATGCCTGTGTTGTGGAACATTATCAATAGTTTTTAATCCGACTTTTGGTATTTTCTCTAATGACAGTATGGATAAAGGATCCATTTTATAAATTTATATTATTAACAGGTTTGGGCAAGAGCAAACATTACAACTAGTTTTGCCTTTGCCAGAAGTAATATGTGTTTCCCGACATTTAGTGAAGTAACTGTTGTTGTTACATCATCTATTAAAAGAACCTGCCTGTTTTTAATTATGTCTTTATTGTTCATATCCATGGAATGTATTTCCGTTTGGACATCCCGGAGCCCACCAGCGCTTTTCTTTTCGAGAGTAACTTTTCTGAACAGAACATCTGTTCCATCAGTTATTCGGGCAACCGCGAACATACTTCTTTTGCGATTTTTCTTACGCCGGATGCAGATGTTCCTTTTGTATGGGCAGGTATCACACATATCACATACTTTTCCGTATCTGAAAGAATGGCGAGCATTCGCTTCGTAAAATAATTAATTGCTTCTTTGTAATAATAATATTCTGCCGACTTTGTATCCAGCATTTCACCGTCTTTCTTTATATCTATAATATACTGGGTAAATCTGTCTATATTTGCATAGTCACCCCGGACAGGATAATATTTACCAATTGTTATTACCTTTTCCGGAGTGTCATCAGACATTTTGTTTGTCTCTGAATTTTTGAATATTGTACAGGACATTTGTTTACATACTTCTGCTGGCAAAACTCCAAACAGAGCCGATATAAAAAATTTTAAATTCCTCTTTCCTGTAGCGCCTGTGTCACCTTTGATGCCTCAATACCTTTCATTCCTTCCCCTAAATTTTTTGCAACCTCCTTTAAAATTTCCGGTTCATTAAAATGCGATGTTGCTTCAACAATCGCTTTTGCCCTTTTTTCAGGATCGTCGGATTTAAAGATTCCGGAACCGACAAAAACACCGTCGCATCCCATGGTCATCATCAGTGCCGCATCGGCAGGAGTGGCAATTCCGCCTGCTGCAAAATTTACAACGGGCAATCGCTGCAATTCCTTTATTTCATTCAGAATTTTTAAAATTTCCCGCTTTATATTTCCATAAGTATAATCGCTAAACACGACATCATCGTCTTCAATAGCCCGGTTTATTCCAAATTTTTCATAATCCTCCTGAATTAATTTGCAGTACTTGTTTGTATAATTTGTTGCTATCTTCATCAAAATTCCATCATCAAATTTTTTTAACTGTGCAATGCCTTCATTTATCATGTGCATATGCCTGACCGCCTCAATAACATCACCAGTTCCCGCTTCTCCTTTTGTCCTTATCATCGCCGCACCCTCAAAAATCCGCCTTACTGCCTCTCCAAACTCACGGGCACCGCAAACAAAGGGAATTGCAAATTTTTTCTTATCAACATGAAAATACGGGTCGGCCATCGTCAGCACTTCGCTTTCATCAATCATATAAATACCCAAATTTTCAAGTATCTTTGCTTCGCTGTAATGACCGATTCTACACTTTGCCATTACAGGAATTGTGACTGTCTTTAAAATTTCGGCGACCTTTTTAATGTTTGCCATTCTTGCAACTCCTCCTTCTGATCTAATGTCTGCCGGCACTCTTTCAAGAGCCATAACAGCAACTGCTCCGGATTTTTCAGCAATTTTCGCCTGTTCCGCATTTGTTACATCCATAATTACTCCTTCTTTTACCATACTTGCAAAGTCCTTCTTCAATGTTTCACTACCAAAAATTTTTCCTTCTATGCCTGTTGTATTTGCCATCTTATTTAAAGTTATAATATTTATTATTAATGAGTGATTTCGCTTTCTATAAGAAATATGTAATTAAATTGAATGCTATAATAACTGTCTGCAAAGCAGATCGTATTTCTGTGTAATAATCTGTGTATAAGTGGTGGCTACATCTATGTGAAACTTATGGAGCTTTTTTAAAAGCTACCGCTGTACTTGAACTGATGAGCTGCCTCTTTTGTATTAAATTATTAAATTTTTCATAAATAAATTTAAAATACAAATATAAATTTAATAAATTTAACATGAGATTTCCATCCCTAAAATTGAAAGACGGGTCATCTCCTCGTAAAATTTTTAAAGTTTTTGTTAATTTTTGGGCGTAATTTTCGTAACTTCTCAATAAGTCAGGATAAATAAATTTTGTAACTCCTCATTTTATAAAAAACAAATAAATAAACTCACTTCGTTCGGAGATTTTCGGGGCAAGCTTGAAAATAACTTTACAGGCAAAAATATTGTTGTGTCCGAATAATTTATAAATATGACTTTGGATTCAGAATCCTGGATAATATAACAGGTTGTTAGACAATCTGGTGTTAAAACATTAAAATGTTAAAACATTAAAATGATAGATTTTGTTAAAGATAAAGAATACAGGGCAATGGTACACAGGGACTTTATAGAAAAAGACAATAAATTTTATGCTGTTTTAAGCACAAATCCATTATTATGTTCTTTGAGATACGTGCGAAACGATAGGGTCTTTAAAAAGATTAACGGAGGGATTGTTGCTATTGAGGAGGGCGAAACTGATGATATAAAAATTTTCAGCGGAAGAGAACGACTAAAAGAGATAATGAAGTACCAGAAGGACAAATATGAGCGGGATGTGTCCGATTTGGCTAAATTTCTGTCAAATTTTACCAGTACTGAAAATTTAGGAATTTCCGGTTCAGGACTTATTAAATGTTACGGGAATGATTCTGACATTGACTTTGTTGTTTATGGAGCAAAAAATTTTAACGAGGCAATGGACGCGATTAAACAGTCAATTTTAAACAACAGAGCAGTTAAAAATTTAAATCCGGAACAATGGAAAGAACTCTATGCAAAAAGAATATTTGGCAATGAATTGACCTTTGATGAATTTTTATGGCACGAGAAGAGAAAATTTAATAAAGGAACAATCAACAACAGGAAATTTGACCTTTTGCTTTCGGATGATGCCAGCATAAATTTAAATTTTAAAAAAACCGGAAATATAACAAAGAGAGGTAAAGTAGTTAAGTCAAATCCATTTTCGTATCCTGCGTATTATGAAATTGCTGAAGATGGAAACCGGGAAATTATAAAAATTTTATGCTGGACTCATACTTATGTCGGACAGGCATTTGAAGGTGAAAATATAGAGGTCTGCGGGATGCTTGAAAAAATAAACAGCAAAAACAGATCCGGGAAATTTATAATTGTCGGAACATCTAGAAAGGCGATCGGTGAATACATAAAAGTAATGAAATAAAAAACCAACAAAAAACCAACAAATAAACAAACGAATAAATCAACGAATAAGCCAACAAAAAACCAACGAATAAGCCAACAAAAAACCAACGAATAAATCAACGAATAAATCAACGAATAAATCAACGAATAAATTTAAAAATTTAAACAAAATGAAAAAATGCCCGAAATGCGGAAAGGAGTATCCTGGTATAAAAAGATTTTGCACAATCTGCAAAGAGCTGCTAATAGAAGAAGATACAGAGAACCAAAACAGAAAGGAGGAACAAAAACGCCTGAAAGAAAAAAGACATAAATATATAGCAGGTATTGCTGCTGCTTTATTAGTCGCGGGGTTCGTGATTTTTGTTGCGCCTTTTCAGTATAATGCAACACAGGCGTATTGCGAAAATGTTACGGAAAATTATGTGGAATATTATATGGGAGAAGAGCCATATAATGATACAGAAAAATATACTGAAACAAAACTTTACAACACAACTGACTATTTAAGTTATAAAATGATTTCTGTGGGAAAGGGGATTCCTAAATGCCGTTCTAGCGGTAGCGGATGTCATTGTACCAGCGATATAGGAACCATTCAGAATACAGACAATATAAGCGGGAAATTTTCGGTAGATATTTCTTTCTTTTCAAGCGAACAACAAACACATTCTACAAAAATAGGTTCGTATTTAAGCAGGCAGTATTTTTTAAATCCCGGAGAATCACAGAGAGTAGAGGTTTATTATACTGGAAAATGCGACAAAACAAAACCAACATACTATCCAACATACTATCGGATTGACGAAGTAATATGTTCCACAAAAAATGTTACCAAAAACCAGACAATAACAAAATACAGAAATGTAACAAAATACAGAAATGTAACAAAAACAAGAGATGTTATAAAACATCACAGTGTTAAGAAGCAAAGAGAAATAATAAAAAAAGCCACTCTTTTTGAGCAATGGACAGGAAAAGCGGCAAGATATGAAGATGCAGAGTGCAGGGTTAATATAGTCATTTTGACATCTTTTGATAATATTGTTTTTGTCCATATTTATTCTTCAAATCATAATATGTAATATTGATGTTCAAAATAAATGATCAAAAGTTGAAATTTTCACTATAATTAAAATACGAAGTATATGAAGTTCATTAAATTTAAGATTAAATTTAAAAATTAATTATTTATTGAAATTGTAATTATCAAATAATTTGTAAAAATTTAAAAATAAAAATATAATCTCAAAAAAGGCAAAATTTAAAAATTTTTAAAATGAATAGAAAAAATTTGTTAAGATGTGAATTATTGGGAATTGCAGCAGTTGGGGCAATTTTGATTTTAAGCGTATTAATAAGCGGGTGCATAGGTACCGAAGAGGTAAAAGTCAAAAATGATTCTGTTGTGAAGATAAATTTTACAGATGACAAAAACACAACAACTGAAACATACCTTTCTATTGGTGAGAAGAAACAGAGTTTTGAGAATGACATTGTTGGAATGTCTGTCGGAGATACAAAAAAATTTGTCTGTGAAGATGTGGTTTCTGTGAGGTTACAGCATGAACCCGAAACTGGAAAGGTTTACTACACTCAAATGGGAGAAATTAAAATTTTTAAGATTGATGACAGCAGCATATATTCTGGTCATAAATTAACTGGTGAGACCTTAAATTTTAATGTCAAAGTTAAAGAGATAAAGGATGTGATGACAGAAAGAATTTACTGTTTGGAAAAGTATAATCTAACGCTTGATACTGTTGCATTTCTTCATAGTGACGGATGCGGATATTGCAATAGGATGAAACCTCTGATAATAGAACTTGAAAATATCGCCAATAATTCTTATAAATTTTTATGGGCGAATTCTGCTGATACAGAGAAGATAAAAATCGCACAGGAATGTTATGCAGGCATATTTGATTTTAACCAGGGCGTCCCACAGTTTGCATGTCCCGCAAATGGCAAATGGAATTTGGGAGCATTTTTAAGTAAAGATGCCTTACAAAACTTTCAGGACGAATGCAAAGAGTCAGCAGACGAATTATTAAAACTGAAAAATGCAAACGCTACTGAATTAAAGGTAAGCAAAGGCAATTTAGTAACAGTAGAATATGTCGGAAAATTAACCAACGGGGAAAAATTTGATAATGGCACGCTAAGCTTTATTGCGGGTGCAGGACAAATGATAAAGGGCTTTGATGAAGGAGTTATGGGGATGAAGATTAATGAAAGCAAATTAATAGTAGTTACACCCGAAAAGGGATATGGAACAATAGACGAATTACAACCAATTCCGAGAGAAATTCCACAGGACATTCCCTTATCACTTTTTAAGCAAATGTTTAATGAGGCGCCGGTTTTAAATAAGGATTATTCCCATCCAAGTAATCCATGGCCATTAAAAGTTGTAAAAATAAACACAATAAAATATAGCTGCACTGTTAAAATTTTGGAGGTAATTACAAAGGCAGGGTTTGCCAATATGTCCTGCCTTGGAAAGTATAAAATAAGTGAAAATAGTGTCATATTCCTTTATTCGGATGGTTGCGGATGGTGTGCTAAGATGAAACCGCTCGTTGAGACCCTGGAAAAAGAAGGTTATAGTTTTTTGAGGATTAATATGGCAGATAGTGAAAAAATGAAAATTGGAGAGGAATGTTTAAAAGACATATTAGATTTTAATAGAGGAGTACCACAATTTGGATGCCCTGTAACAGGAAAATCTCATGTAGGTGCTTTTATAAAACCGGACCGTTCAGGAGATATAGATCAACTTAGGGCTTTTGCTGATGAATGTAAAAAAGCTGCCGGGAACAGGCAATGAAAATTTAAACAACAGGAAAACAAATGAATGGAAAAAATTTGTTAAAAAGTTATGAATTATTGGGAATTGCAGCAGTTGGTGCGATTTTAATTTTGAGTGTGTTAATAAGCGGATGTATAGATTCAATTACATATTTGGGTGGAAAAACTATAAACGAAGGGGATAATATAAAACTAAATATTACTGAAAACAATACAACAGAAACGATTTTTATAAAAAATATATCTGCTCAGGGAAAAAATCAGCCATTTGAAAAGGACTTGATTGGAATGAAAGTCGGAGAAAAGAAAAATATAATTTATAAAGAAATTGTTTCGGCAAAATTAAGCCAGGAACCAACGCCAAATACAGTATATAGTTTTAGAGGACAAAAAATAAAAATATTCAATGTAACTGAGACCAGCTTCCAGATAGGACAAGAAGGATACGGACTTCCAGAAACACTTCCGAAAATAATTCCGCGGGAAATAGATAAGAATGCATTTAAAAGTGCATTCAACAACGAAGAGCCGGTAAAAGGCAGAGAATATATAAATTTAAATAGTTTACCCTGGCCGGTAAAGGTGGTTGATGTTAAAATAATAAGCAAAAATATTACAATTGAAATTTTAAATGCCGGAAATTTAACGGCATAGAGATGACAAAAAACTTTGCGACAGATGTAAAAAATTTATACAAAACGAACTAAAAAAATTCTATACAAAACACACTAAAATATAAATTTAAATTTTAAAATTTAAGATGGAAATGCAGGATGAAGTCAGGAATAAAATAATGCAGTATCAGCAGATGCAGGAAAGTTTGCAGTATTTTATGATTCAGGAACAGCAATTAAAGGTAAAGATAAGTGAGAGTGAGGAGGCATTAAAAAAGATAGAAAATTATGATGAAGGAAAAATTTATGCTATTGTCGGAAGAATTATGGTTGAAGCGAAGAAGGATGAAACAATTGCAAAACTGAAAGAAGACAAAGAGATAGCAGAGGTTCGGCTGAAGTCAATGGAAAGACAAGAGGCAAAACTGAAAGAAGGAATAACAAAATTAGGTACAGAATTACAAACATTTTTACAGCAGGCACAACCTGCTCAGGCAGGAAATTAGAAATAAATCACGGGGTGGAAAAATTTATATTTAAAAATGGCATCAAAAAATTACGAATGGTAAGTAAAAGCTGATTTAAAAGAATATGCAGACAAGTGGGTAGTAATTGCTAACAAAAAAGTGGTTGCAAGCGGAAAAGATGCTGATGAAGTTTATAATATGGCAAAAAAAGAACACCCTGATAAAAATTTATCAATCGCAAAAGTTCCAGGCGGCGAGATGTTAATATTGAAAAACAGAATAGAATAAGATGATAATTTTTAAATACAAGAGAGAAGAGAGCAGAAGAGGTGAGACAATATATCGCCCTATTGCAGATGTTGAATTCAAGACAAAAAATGATGAATGGATTGAGGAATCACCTGTATATTGATTCTGGGGCAGATATTACTTTGCTTCTTTGCTTCCTTTATCATTCATTCGGCAAACTGCTTGGTTTGACATAGTAAAAGATGAAATAACAGAATTGTACGGTGTCAGCGGCAGATGGATTCCCACGATATTCAAAGAAATCAATGTCAAAATTTAAACTTATGAATTTAAATTAAAAGTGACTTGGGCGTTGATAGAAGAAGTCCCGCCATTACTTGGAAGAAGCGGGATTTTTGATAATTTTCACATAAAATTTAAACAAGACGAAGGAATAATTGAGTTTGTTAAGGTAAAATAAAAAATAAATGAAAAGGCAAAATAGATAAAAAATAAAAAATAAATAATAAATGACCACTCAGACAATTTCGGAAAAAATTTTCTCATTACACATGGGAAGGAATGTTGAATCAGGTGAGATAGTTGAAGCAGAAGTTGATTATGTTATGGTTAACGATGTCACTGGCTTGCCCGCATTCAAAGCTTATGAAAATTTTGATGTTGCTCCAAAAAAGGAAAAAATTGTTTTAATTCCAGATCATTATGTTCCCAATAAGGATACTGCCAGCGCTGAGCAGGCAAAAACAATGAGGGAATTTGCAAAAAAATATAAAATTGAGAATTATTTTGAAGTTGGAAGAGGAGGCGTCTGTCATCAAATTATGATAGAAAAGGGATTTGTTGCACCTGGAAGATTAATTGTCGGGGCGGACTCACATACATGCACTTACGGGGCATTAGGATGTTTTTCAACAGGCATTGGTTCTACAGAAGCGGCGAGCGCTATGGCAACAGGAAAACTATGGTTTAAGGTTCCTGAAACGCAAAAATTTCTTGTAAGCGGAAATTTAAAAAAATTTGTTGGTGGCAAGGATGTGATATTATCAATTATTAAAGACATTGGCGTTGACGGTGCTTTGTATAAGACGATGGAATTTTACGGAGATACATTCAAAAATTTACCTCTCGCAGACAGAATCACAATTTCAAACATGGCAATTGAGGCAGGCGGGAAGGCAGGAATTTTTCCAGCTGATGAAAATGTCTTTAAATATTTAAATGAAAGAGTCAGGGGAAATTATAAAGCAGTCTATGCCGATGAAGATGCAGATTATTGTGAGACCTTTGTTTATGATGCGAACAAAATTAATTGTATGGTTGCGATGCCGCATTTACCTTCAAATGTCAAGCCGGCTTCAGAATTAAGCAATATTACAATTGATCAGGCATATCTCGGAAGCTGCACAAACGGAAGGATTGAAGATTTGCGGATTGCTGCAAAAATTTTAAAAAACAGGAAGGTAAAGGATAATATCAGGATGATTATTGTTCCGGCATCAACAGAAATTTACACACAGGCAATGAAGGAAGGACTTTTTGAAATTTTTATTAATGCAGGAGCATACGTTTCAGGACCTTCCTGCGGAGCATGTCTCGGCGGATATATGGGGGTTTTGGCAAGCAAAGAAAGATGTATTTCTTCAACAAACAGAAATTTTATAGGAAGGATGGGAGCGAAGGACAGTGAAGTATACCTTGCAAATCCTGCTGTTGTTGCAGCAAGTGCAATTATGGGAAGAATTACAGACCCCGGTGAAATTTAGTCCTGGAAATTTTTCCGTAATGAAATTTCATTAGGAGCAATATTATGTTGAGTAAGACCCCGGTAAAATTTACTAAAATTATAACTATGTCATTTCTGAAAAATCCGTAAATTATCCATAAAAACATACCTGTGCATAAAAATCCGAGCATTAAATAGGACAAACCATCCAGTCGCTTTGCTCTCCATCCTTTATAAATTTGGGGAATGAAGCCGCTTAAAGTTATTATTCCCGCACTTATTCCCAACATTGATATAAAATCCAATTTTTGTTTTTATAATTTATAGTGAAAATTTCAACTTTTGATTATTTATTTTGAGCAACAACATTGCATATTATGATTTAAAGAATAAATATATGGACAAAAACAATATTATCAAAAGATGTCAAAACGACTATATAATTTTTTAATTTTTTAACAATTATTAAATCAAACAGAAGTTTAAATCAAACAGAAATGCAAACAGAAATGCAAACAGAAATGCAAACAGAAATGCAACCCAGATATAAAAGAGTCCTGCAGGATGAACGACCTGATTTGTATGATGCAATTATGAAATATCGTGAAAACAAGGAAAATTTACTTTCAAAATTTGCAACAAAAAACAATGATGGAATAAGAAGAAGGCAAATATTTGCAGAAGACATACGGACAAAATTTTCAAGGGATGCGGACAGAATCATCCATTCAAAGGCATACAGCAGATATATTGACAAAACACAGGTGTTCTTTTTGGTTGATAACGACCACATAACGCATCGTGTATTGCATGTCCAGCTCGTATCAAAAATCGCCCGCACAATTGGAAGGTCTTTACAGCTGAATGAGGATTTAATTGAGGCAATTGCCATAGGTCATGATATTGGACATCCGCCCTTTGGCCATTTGGGGGAGAAAATTTTGTCGGACTTATGCAAAGAGCACGGCATTGGAAGATTTGGACACAATGTTGAAGGCGTGAAATTTTTAGATGATATTGAAAACTGTAATTTAACCTTGCAGGTTCTTGACGGAATTCTGTGCCATAACGGTGAAATATTTGAAAGATGTCTGAAACCGGACAGGAACAAGGAATGGGAAATTTTTGATGAGGAAATAAAGGAAATTTTAAAAGACAAAATGGAATATGTGCCTATGACGCTTGAAGGATGTGTTGTCCGGATGGCAGATATTGTTGCTTATCTTGGAAGGGATATTCAGGATGCAATTGGAATCGAACTGATAAACTGGAACGATTTAAATTTAATATCTGCTCAATGCAGGGGAAAAATCGGTACGGAAAACCATGAGATTGTTAACAATCTTATAATTGACATAATTGAGAATAGCTATAATAAAGACGAAATTTCTTATTCAGGGGAAATTTATGAGTGCCTGAAAAAATACCAGAAATTTAATTATGAGAAAATTTATAATAATACTAAGCGGCTGACAGAGAAAAGCAAGGTTGAGGAAATGTATAAAACATTATTTGGGAAATTTTTAAATGACTTAAAGCGTGAAAATAATGACTCTAAAATTTATAAACACTTTGTTGGAATGAAAGAAATAAATAAGGAATATATTAAAAGCACTTCTGAGCCGGAAATTGTCAGGGACTATGTTGCAGGAATGACAGACAGATATTTTGAAGAGACATTTAAGGAGGTTGTATTGCCAAAAAAGGTTAAGACATTCAATAAACAAGAAGACATTCAATAAACAAGAAGACATTCAATTGGTAAAGTAAATTTAAATCATTTAACGAACTTGCTCAATAAGTGTTGGTAAATTGACCCTATACCTTCATAAAATAAGAGTGGATTACTACCCAATATTGAGCAAATACAAAAATTTCATAAATTTTTAAAGATTGAAAATCTCAAAGATTTTTAGTATTTTAAAATCCCTCAGATTTTTAAAGATTGAAAATCTCAAAGATTTTTAGTATTTTAAAATCCCACATATTTTTAAAGATTGAAAATCTCAAAGATTTTTAGTATTTTAAAATCCCACATATTTTTAAAGATTGAAAATCTCAAAGATTTTTAGTATATTTTCAAATCACATTTATTTAAAAGTCACAGATTTTAAAATGCATGATATAATTATTCCTTCCGAATTCATGGACAGATATTACAGATTGCTTGGTAATGATAATAAAATTTTTCTTGATTTCTGCAAAAAGCCGCTGAGGAAATGTATACGTCTGAACACGCTGAAAGTAAAAAATACAGACAAATTTATTGAAAATTTAAATGAAAGATATAAACTGGAAAATGTTCCTTTCTGTGATTATGCATACTTTATTGATAATCCCGGCCCGGGCAAAATGCCTGAATATTTCTTCGGGGAAATTTATATTCAGGAAGCAGCGAGTTTAATTCCGCCAATTGCCTTAAATTTAAGTACCGATGGAGACGAATTTGTATTTGATACCTGTGCCGCGCCCGGAAGTAAAACAACACAGATGGCTCAGATTATGGACAACAAAGGATGTATTGTTGCAAATGATGCCTCTGATGGCCGTATAAAGGCATTGTTTTTTAATCTGGAATCGTATGGAGTTATGAATGCAGTTGTTACAAGGATGAACCTGGAAAGACCCATGACAGACAAAGGTCTATACAACCGGTTTGATAAAATTTTAGTGGATGCACCCTGCTCCTGTGATGGAACAGTAAGAAAAGACTGGAAAGTGCTGTCTCGGTGGAGTGTCCGTTTAATAAATTTTATATCTGGCCAGCAAAAGAAAATAATAAGGAATGCTATAAACATGCTGAGAAGGGATGGAATTCTGGTGTATTCAACCTGCACGCTTGCACCGGAAGAAAACGAAGCCATTGTTGCTCATGCAGTAAAAAATTTTGGTGTTGAGACAGAAAAAATTTATATAAAAAATTTAAAAACGCGGGAAGGAATTACAGAATGGAACGAAAATGATTTTGGCGGCGATATGAAAAAATGTGCAAGGATATATCCGCAGGATAATGATACGGAGGGATTTTTTGTCGCGAAAATGAGAAAAATTTAAAATGGGCAATAAATCTAATAAGTCAAATAAACCTATAGGAGTATTTTTGGACTATTTGGTTGAAAGATTTGGAATCAGGAAGGAAATTTTTTCGGACTATAACTTTGATACGGACAGAGAACGCATAAGCATATTCTCTGCGAGCGTTGCAGGTAAAAATTTAGGCGGGCTGAGAATCAAAAGCATCGGATTGAGGGCAGGCAGGTATTTTAAAGATGTGCGAAACAACCGTACAAAGCTCAAAATTTCAACGGATTTTGCCCAGATGTTCGGAAGGTATGCGAACAAAAATATATTACAGATAAATGATGATGAAGTCAGAAAATATATTCGGGGAAGCGATCTGGAAAATGTTTGTGTGTCTAATATTGAGGAAGGAGAAATAATTATAAAGTGGAATGAAAATGTAATCGGGGTTGGAAATTACGGTCAGGGCAGAATAAAAAACCAGATTCCGAAAAAAAAGCGGATTACTAAATTTAACGATGAAATTTAAAGGAATAGTCACAAAGGGATTGCGGGAAGGGGCATACTACATTGAAATTTATAAGGAAAAAATAAAGTCACTTTTGCATATCACTCCCTTTCCGGGAACATTAAATTTGAAGTGCGATAAAGGCAGTGATGCATGGAAAGAAATTTTTGACGGATTAAAAAATTTAAAATTTAAAAAGATTAAAGGATTTGACGGATTAAAGCCGGTGAAATTTATTAAATGTGTAATCAGAATAAGGGAAAAATATTGGACAGGTGCGTGGATAGTTATTCCTAAAATTAGAAAACACGAGTTTGTTGAGATAATTTCGGATGTCTGTCTAAGGGAAGAGTTAAATTTAAGGGATGGAGATGAGGTAGAAATTTATGTGTGAAATTTAAATTTTTATGAAAACTTAATTTATCTGGAGGATAATTAATAAAATAAATTTTAAATAATAGATATTCCAATAGTATAAGTAACAGTATCTCCTCCACATGCGGTCGCTTTATCTGCTGTTTTATTCAGAGAATACTATTTCGTTGTATAAGCAGCAACATCTCCTGCTAAAAACATTCCGATCATAGAAATCAAAAATATTGAAAATAAAAACAGACCAATATCATCTATTCTTTTATTATTATTTACTCTTTTTTTGTACATTTTATTTTGATTTATATTTTCTTTGGCACAGCTTTTGTTTTTTGTTTTTTAATTTTTTAAAATTTTTTTAAATTTATTTAATGGTCCGGTCTGGTCCTGCCCGGTAGAATATCGATTGGCTGATTGTAATATAACATCCTGACAAAACCAAACCAAACCTAATAATAAATAGTAATGAACTCTATATATTTCAAACATTGACCCCGAGTTTATAATTTTTGAACCCGTAAAGGGTTCGTATATGAACTCAAAACTTTAACCGGATTTATAAGAAATAAATTTTTACCGGTTTTTCGGGAATTTTTATAAAACAAAACAAAACAAACCCCTGTTAGAAAAAAAATAAAACAATAAAACACAAACTTCAGACAAATTCCAGATCAAAAAAATATGTTTAGTCAGCAAGTCAGTCCGTATAATAATACTCTCCTTTTTCCTTCTGTCCCCTGTCTATAACGCTGCCTGATTTATTTGCCCTCGGCCTTCCCGTCTCAGGCTCTCTTCTAAATGTTATCCCCACTGATTTTAAAAATTTATTCATTCCGTCTCTGACAGACAATACAGAAGAAGCATGCCCTTCAACAATAATGTCTTTCTCTGCCCTCTTCCTTTCAAAAACAATGAGCGCATCACTGATATAGTCTATAAACAGAATATCATGGTCAATAACAAAAATACCTTTTTCCTTCTCTCCTGCAAACGAACGCAAAATTTTTGCCATATTCAGCCGCTCTTCAACATCTAAATACGCTGATGGTTCATCAAGCAGATAAATGTCCGCATCTTTGGAAAGGCAATCAACTATCGCAACCTTTTGTAATTCGCCGCCGCTCAATTCGTCAATGTTCTTCTCCATCAAAGCCATAACTGAAAATTTCTCAATCAGTTCGTTCTTTAAATTTAACTGTTTAACCTTTGCATTCTTAACAGAGATATACTGCGGCTTATACGAAATTTTTAAACCAACATCCACTTCATTATTATCTGATGTTTCAACCCCTGCCAGAATTTTGATAAATGTTGTCTTTCCGCTTGCATTTTTTCCGAGAATTCCTATTATTTGGCTTTTATAAATTTCTCCCCCGTCAACAGCGAGTTTAAACTGACCATATGTCTTTGTAAAGGAAGGATATTTTGTGAGCAGGAGCGAAAATTTCCTGTTTCTCGCCCTTATAACTTCAAATTTAATACTCTCTCCGAATCTCATATTCTCTGCCTTTAAAAATCCGTCTAAATATTCGTTTATGCCGATTCGCGTTGACTTTACATTTGATATTATTCCGTAAGCACTCTGCTTTCCAAAAATGACATAAATATAGTCGCTTAAATAATCCAGCAGAGCCAGATCGTGTTCAACCAGAAAGATAAATTTATCGTTAATACCATTAATGACCTTTGCCAGATTTAACCGTTCCTCAATATCCAGATACGATGACGGTTCATCAAGCAAATACATATCGGCATCCTTTGACAGGCAGGCATATATCGCTAATTTCTGTAATTCCCCCCCGCTCAATTCCTCTACATTATTGTTTAGAAAGTCAATGTTCAGTCCGTGTAATAAAGTTTTCCTGTGAGCGTCAAAATTTTCAGCATATGCTATAACATCCCGGACCTTTCCCTTTGCAATCTTCCTGATGCCTTCAACAAATTGCGGTTTATAGGAAAATTTAATCTCTCCTTTTGAGACCTTCAGCAGAAAATCCTGTAATTCGTTCCCCCTGAAATATCTTATTACTTCTTCCCAGTTGCCTTCGCTGTTTATATCGGACAAATTTGGCTTGAGATGTCCGCTTAAAATTTTTAATGTAGTTGATTTTCCGATTCCGTTTTTTCCGACTATTCCGACAACTCCTTTCTTTGGAACGGGAAGGTTGAACAGGCGAAATCCGTTTTTCCCATACTGATGAATAGGAGTTCCGATTTCATCCGGTAAATTTATTATATGAATTGCCTCTGCAGGACATCTGTTTGCGCAGATCCCGCATCCCGTGCACATTGCCTCATTTATCTCCGGCTTTGGATCCTGGCTTTTGGAATCGACAATTATTGTCTTGCCTCCTCCTTTATTCTTTGGACATAAACGAATACACAGGTAATTGCAGTCCATGTATTTGCACTTATCCTTATTTAAGATTGCTATTCGCATTTTTGCCTAAAAATTATGTTTGAGGATAATTTATTTTAAATTTACGGTTTTAGAAAATCAGAATATTAGAAAATTAGACTCATCTTTGAAAGATAATTGAATTTTTCAGATAATATATTTACTTTTTCTGTCAGAGTATGCCTGTTTTCTTATTGCTGTTTTTTCTATTTTGTTGCCGTGTCATAAAATTAAATAAAAAATGTC
>Ga0210009_1000993_pt1 | contig 27106 bp, 27 predicted proteins | sample CryGeyCG2114_065_FD_185457 | JGI IMG/M metagenome (GOLD analysis project Ga0210009, IMG submission 185457) | Groundwater microbial communities from aquifer - Crystal Geyser CG12_big_fil_rev_8/21/14_0.65 (SPAdes) (version 2) | ecosystem: Environmental > Aquatic > Deep subsurface > Groundwater ... | reverse complement strand
ATGCCTCTTAATCACTGCTCATGATTTAAGAGAAGCAGGTTAGGTCTGTAGCATTGTGCGGGTTAGCAGTTTAGCTTTTAAGCCAGAGACACATACTTTTTTCAGAGGTTTAACCTCAAGGAGAAACGAGATATTCTCTCTTCTTATCCATCAAGGATAAGTTTAGCAGGGTCTCTCATAGTTTTCAAAGAAATTACGCTTTTATACAAAACCAGTGTTATTAACAATAACACTATTATACGAGGAGAGGACGTATGTCTATTATCAAGGAATTTAAGGAATTTGCCGTTAAAGGCAGTGCGATAGAAATAGCGGTAGGTATAGTCATAGGAGCCGCGTTCGGCAAAATAATCACTTCTATGGTAAGTGACGTAATTATGCCGCCTATAGGGATATTGCTTGCCGGTGTTGATTTCAAAACCCTAAAGGTAGTTCTTAAATCTGCGACAACTGATGCGCCCGCAGTTACCCTGAATTACGAGTTATTTATAAATACAGTGATTGATTTCCTGATAGTAGCATTTGCGGTCTTTTTAGTAGTAAAGGTGCTTAATAGCTTAAGGAGAAAGGAGCAATAGAAACTTTACTTTAAAATAATAATATAAAATTTTTGAAAGAATTTACTCTCCAAATATGTCTATATAGAGAGAAGGTATCTAATGGGAATTAGCGTAACTCCGGAAGGCAGATTAGTTTATACAATGAAAATCACAATGGATCTTCTCAAATACAATCCTAAATACCCAAAGCATCCCAAGAATTTCGGTGAACGGCTCAGAAAGAAACGAATGGATAAACGGCTCACAATGAAAGATATAGCCAGAAAGGTAGGAGTTAGCGAGACAACAGTATATAATTGGGAAATAAGAAATAAAAGGCCTTATAGAAGAACAATAGGACATCTTAAATCCATCCTCGGCTTAACTGAAAAAGATATCTCTATCTAATGACCGATATTGTATTGCTTCTGCTATGTGATCCGCGTTAATATCTTCACTCTCTTCAATATCCGCAATGGTCCTGGCTATCTTAAGTATCTTATTATATGCCCTTGCGCTGAAGTTAAGTTCAGTCATTGCTATTTTAAGCAAATCCTGCTCTTTTTGGCCTAATTTGCAATACTTACGAATCTGCTTGTGAGACATATGAGCATTGCAAAATATTCTCTCATCTTTAAACCTCTCAAGCTGTATATCCCTAGCTTTTTTAACCCGTTCTCTTATTTGGGCTGAACTCTCGCAAGGCGACAAGTCTACCAATTCTTTATATTTAACAGAAGGGACTTCTATGTGAATATCGATTCTGTCGAGCAGTGGCCCTGATATTCTTGAGCGATACCTTTGGAGCTCATTCGGCGTGCACCTGCATGAAGATTTAAGGTCGCCATAATGGCCACACTTACAGGGGTTCATCGCGCAGACAAACATGAATTTGGAAGGGAATTTTACCACGCTGTTTATTCTGGATATGGTAACATGTCCGTCTTCAAGAGGCTGCCTTAATCCTTCCAATACATTCCTGTGGAATTCAGGCAGTTCATCCATAAATAACACTCCGTTATGGGCCAGGCTCACTTCGCCCGGCTTTGGGATAGACCCGCCGCCCACAAGAGATATATCGGAGGCAGTATGATGCGGGGTTCTGAAAGGCCTTGTGCGGATAATCGAACTTTTTAGCGGTATAAGCCCGCAAACGCTATGGATTTTTGTAGTTTCCAGAGATTCTTCAATGGTCATATCAGGAATTATAGAAGGAAGTCTTTTAGCCAGCATGGTTTTGCCGCTGCCAGGAGGTCCGATCATGATTATATTATGATTTCCTGCGCTAGCTATCTCCATTGCCCTTTTTGCCAGGAGTTGGCCTTTTACGTCTGAAAAATCCAATTCATAATTCTGGATCTTTTCAAAGAGTATTTCTTTATCGGGAGACAAAGGGGCTATTGAATTAACCCCGTTTAAAAATCCGGATACATTGCCAAGGGTGTTTACAGGATAAGTTTTTACGCCTTCTACGATACTCGCTTCAGGCGCATTTTCCTCAGGCAGGATCAATTTTTTCTGAGAATTTTTCAAAGACATTGCTATGGGCAGAGCGCCTTTTATTGGCCTTATTTTTCCATTTAGAGCCAGCTCACCCATAAATACAAAATCCTTAAGATTTTCAAAATTTATCTGGCCTGATGCCGCAAGTATTCCTATTGCTATAGGCAGGTCAAACGAAGGGCCTTCTTTTTTAATGTTACATGGCGCTAGATTTATTATTATTTTTTCTGAAGGATATTCAAACTGGCTGTTTTTAATAGCTGCCTTGACTCTGTCCCTGGATTCCCTTATGGCAGTATCAGGGAGGCCGACTATCACCACATTTGGCAAACCTCTTGTTATGTCAACTTCAATTTCAATAAGTTTTGCTTCAATGCCTATTGTTGCAGCTGAAAATATTTTTGCCAGCATAATGCCTCCTGTTTAATTCCGTTCGCCTATCGGAATTTGGTTCCGATCGGCGAACGGAATAGGTCTCTATATATATAAGACACATCCGGAGGAGGGTTTCTTTCAAAAAAGTCAAAAATAACTGGTTCGCTTGACAATCACAGCTCTATAAGGTATACTTCATTATAAAATAAGTTATTATATTATAATCTATTATAAAGAAAGGCATTATTTTATGAAGAAACGCTATTTTCTTATTGTATCTCTAATAATATCAATATGTTGCATAGCAACAAAATATGGCTTTGCCGCTACTGTAGGGAATTCACTTGATTTGGATGTGCCTGAAAGATCAGCTATATTGAGGCAGGAAATTATAGAGGGCACTCTGGATGAGTGCGAACAGGCAGTAAAGATAAAGGCTTCTTTTGACATGGAATTTGTTTTTAATAAAGATCTGCATGTAAATAATGATTTAAAAGGAGCTGAGTTAAAAGGCCAGTGGTATACTGGAAAATTAGGGCTGACTCTTTTTAACAGAGTAGAACCGTATGTCAAAATAGGCACATCTAATTTAGATGTAAAATGGAAACAAGGCGCTCAGGAGATAGAAGTAGATGCTGATTATGGGTTCGCATGGGGGGGAGGCTTAAAGGTTAATATATGGGAATTCGAAAACCCTGGAATCAGATTAACAGGAGACGCTCAATACAGGACCACAGAGCCTGATGTCACTGAGATTACCGTAAACAGCAGTATTGTAAAAGACTCCGGCGCTAAATTCAAGGTCGATGAGTGGCAGGCGAGCCTGCTTGTGAGCAAGAAATTTGAGATCCCTCTGAAATTACAGAGCATTTATGTCGTGCCTTATACCGGCGTGACATACGCCGATTCGAACGTGGATGTTAGTTTTAACAATTCAGATATGCCGGGCGCTGATTTCTCGCTTTTTGACGCGAACAATAAGAAACTTTACGGTTTTGTATTAGGATGCGATATAGTCCCTGCCATGGGCAGTTCTTTTATTTACAGCTTAGAGCTCAGGCTTGTGGATGAGGTTGCGTTAAGTTTAGGCGGGACTGTAAAATTTTAAGGAGATAAATAAATGAGAAAAAATATCCTGATCACGATAATTTTATCATTATTTTTTACAGGCACTTCTTTTGCTTTGACCGTAGGCGGCCCTGCGGATATGACTGTCCCTGAGGCTTCATTCTCATCAAAGGCAAGGGCTGTAAGAGATACCCTGGATTCTTATGAAGCGGCAGTAAACGTGAAAGCGGGCTTTGATGTGGAATTTATATCTAAAAAAGAACTCGAGGCTGCCCCTGCCGATGATACAAATATTAAAATAGAAGGCCAGAATGTAAATGTGAAATTTTCAATGAATTATTCAGATGTCCTGGAGCCATATGTAAAAATAGGAACTTCTAATCTGAGGGTCAAGTGGGAGCAGCATGATCAGAATATTGTAGTAGAGGCGCAGCCGGGGCTTGTATTAGGCGGAGGGTTAAAAGCAAAATTATGGGAATTTGCCGGTACGGGTATAAAATTAACAGTAGATGGCCAGTATAAAGATACCCAGCTGGACTTTGATAAAGCCAAAATAGGAGGCTCGACTTCTACAGCCTCTGCTACTAGCGAGACGTTTAATATAAAAGAATGGCAGGTAAGCTTATTGGCCAGTAAAAAATTTATATTTCCAATGGGTATACAGGATTGCTATACTGTACCATACATGGGCATTACTTATTCAGATTCAGATGTTAAAGTGGAATTTACGCAAAGCACAACAGGCCTGCTTTATTCCACATATAACGCCAGCAACAAGAACCCGATAGGGCTTGTTTTGGGATGCGATATAATACCGTCTCTTTTAGACTGGTATCTCATCAGCGTTGAATTGAGGCTTATTAACGAGACAGCCTTTACGATATCAGGCACAATGAAGTTTTAAGTGTTTTTCTTTTTACTTGCCATAAGTCCTATCTATTATATATAATAAGACATTAAAATATGGATTAGAGGAGGCAGCTTGGGGGTCTTTGCAAGTAACCAGATGTTTTTTACAGTGCTTATGGCATGGCTGGTGGCTCAGACTATAAAGGTGGCCATAGGAGTTGCGACCGAAAAGAGATTTAATTTCAGATGGTTCGTGGGTTCAGGCGGCATGCCGAGTTCCCACGCAGCCACTGTATCCAGCCTCGCCACGGCAGTAGGGCTTACTTATGGCTTTGCATCGCCCTTTTTTGCAATAGTATTTTTTCTTGCTTTTATAATAATGTTTGACGCGCAGGGCGTAAGGCGTCAGAGCGGGCACCAGGCAGAGGCCCTTAACCAGATTATAGAGGACATATATTTAAATAAAGGCATTCAACAGGAAAGGCTAAAAGAACTATTAGGGCATACTCCTATACAGGTATTTATAGGCGCTGCAATAGGGATTCTGGTGGCCCTTTTTTGTTACAGGTAGGAGGCAATGGTGAACAAGATATTGGCTGGGGTCGGGATAGGGATTGTTGCGCTAGGTTTGGCGGCATTGGCTGTATTTGGCATGAAGAATTTAGGAAACGGCATAGACATAAAACCCATAGAGGCCCTTATTACAGACGGAAAGCCGGATGAGGCAAAGGCTATTATAGATCAAATAGCGGAAAAAAAGCCAGGCGCCAAGACAATTGGAAAGATATATTTTGGAATCGCGAGCGCTTATGAGAATAAAAATGATCTGGTAAAAGCGCGCGATATATACCAGCTTATACTTAGAAAGCACCAAAATATAGAAAACATATCAGAGGTTCAGGATAAACTGGGCAAGCTTAATATCGCGATACTTTTTTCCAAAACCATGACGGATAAAGACACTCTTTATGAAGTGGAGCCCGGCGATACGCTTATAAAAATCGCAAAAAAGTTCGGGACCACAGTAGACCTTATAAAGACTGCTAATTCTCTGAAGAACGACAACATAAAAGCCAGGTCGAAGCTAAAGATTTCAAAGGCAAAATATAAAATACTGGTTGATAAATCCCAGAACGTATTAACGCTTCTGAGAGATGATGATATTATAAAAGTTTACCGCGTTTCAACAGGAGAAAATAATTCCACCCCCGTGGGAAATTTTAAGATAATAAATAAGATCATAGATCCTGTATGGTATACGGAAAAGGCTATAGTGCCTGCGGAAAGCCCTGACAATGTGCTTGGATCTAGATGGATGGGATTCAATCTGCCTGGTTACGGTATTCACGGCACAACTTCTCCGGAAAAAATAGGGCAGCAGGCTACAAAAGGCTGCGTGAGGATGCTTAACGCCGAGGTAGAGGAGCTTTACAAAATAATCCCTGCAGGGACCGAAGTTACAATAGTTGATTGAGCGAGGATACAAATGTCCAGTATAGTATTGGATTTTGAAAGGCCTATATTAGAATTAGAGCGTAAGATAAATGAGCTGAAGTCTCTTGCTTCAGACGGCAGTATTGACCTTGAAGGAGAGATCAAGACTCTAGAGGCAAGGCTCGAGAAATTAAAAAAGGAGGTATTTGAATCCCTTACCCCGTGGCAGAGGGTCCAGATAGCGAGGCACCCAAAAAGGCCGTACACGATGGATTATATAAATATGACAATGCTGGATTTTGTCGAGGTGCATGGGGACAGGATGTTCAGCGACGACAAAGCCATGATAGGCGGGTTCGCAAAAATTGACGGGGAAAAGGTGCTGGTATTGGGCCATCAAAAAGGAAGAGACACTAAAGAGAATATCATGAGAAGTTTCGGCAGCGCTCATCCCGAAGGTTACCGCAAGGCAATGAGGCTTATGGAACTCGCCAATAAATTTAATATACCTATAGTCACTTTTATTGATACCCCGGGCGCATATCCCGGGATAGGCGCGGAAGAAAGAGGCCAGGCAAATTCTATAGCATATAATTTAAGAGAGATGATGCTTCTAAAAGTTCCGATAATCGTAGTGGTCATAGGAGAGGGCGGAAGCGGAGGAGCGCTTGGCATAGGCGTGGGCGACAGGGTGTATGTGATGGAAAACGCTTATTATTCTGTAATATCTCCAGAAGGCTGCGCTGCAATACTTTGGAAAGACAGGTTAAAAGCCCCCGAAGCAGCAGAGGTGTTAAAACTTACCGCAAAAGACCTTCTTGGCCTAGGGCTAATCGACGAAGAAATCCCTGAACCATTGGGCGGAGCCCACAGAGATCCTGAAAAGGCAGCCCAAAATATAAAAAAGGTCATAAAGAAAGCTTTAAAGGAATTAAAATCAATCCCTGAAAGAGAACTTCTCAGGCTCCGCTACGAAAAATTCAGAAAGATGGGTTCTGTATCATAGAAAGGGCCGGAGTGGCGGAACTGGCATACGCGCCGGTCTCAAAAACCGGTGGTCGCAAGGCCTTGTGGGTTCAATTCCCACCTCCGGCACCAGATTTTAGTACTAAGGGAATTGAAGGGAGTCCGCTGGATGCGACGAAAAGGAGCATCTGTTTAGCGGACGAGTGGCCGACCCGGAGCGAAGCGGAGGGCGCCAATTCCCACCTCCGGCACCAGATAATGATAGTCGTCCTATTTAAGGTACATCCTACGGCCTAAAATATATTGACGTATAAGCTAGGGGATGGTATAATCTTTACTAATAATTAAATGATATCTAGTCCAGGGCCATGGGAGACATGGTCTTTTTATGTCTATGAATATGCAAGACTTTATAAAGTTATGAAAATATTTATTATGAATAAAAAGCCGAGCGTATTTTTAATATCTTTAATAATAAGTGCATTTCTTTCTTCAAATTTTGCCTATTCATCTAATGCATCCCTGCGCGTACCTAACGCTTTTCAAGACGAGGCTCAAAATCTACCCGTAAAATTTAAAGAAGCGGCCAACCTTATTAAGCCTGAATCAGGCTATAATTTTGACATAAAGCGGGATGTATTTTGGAAGTTATTTCAGGATATTGACGGATTAATGATATGCCCAATCGCTGAAACATTAGCAGCTAAAGGCGTGTTTACAGAAGATTTATTCGGCGAGCCGTCTCATTCCAGATGGGTAATGATAAAAGACATCGCAGAAAGGTATAAAAAAATTGAAAAAGAAGAAAAATCCCATACTGAACAAAATTTGGGATATATCTATGGAGCATTCCGCAGCCTGGCCCTGCAGGGGTGGATAAAGATGGATTCGAAGGATAGAGATACAGAGGTAATGTTAACGCAGGAAGGATGGGCAGCTATAGCGATAGTTAAGAGCGGATATTACAGGGAATCCGCAGAGGCCATCAAGCATATGAAGGACTGCTACAGCTATTTGAAGAGAGGCCCGCCGGACAAAAAAAGCGAAGAAGCATTGTCAGAGTTTAAAATACTGCTTGAGAAAGTTAAAAGATACACAAGTCTTGTTAGAAGATTAAAAGAAAAAAATATAGAAAATAGAGGATCGCTGGTTAGGATCCTCAAGCAGGAGTTAGACACAGATGATGCGGATAAAATAATCCCTGCCATAGAAAACATCCCATATAGCGTCGAGATACATGTTATTCAAAGGGCGCTGGTTCATATCCATGCTTACCTGATAGGAATGCAGATGAGTCCGGCTATGGTGGCGTTAGGTATACCGTTGTTTAAAGAAAAAGACCATACTATTGATGAAGTAGACGCAGAGGTTTTTAAATTATTCAAAAGCGGAGATATCGAATTAAACAAACTTGATGAAAAAAAATATAATAGCGAATGGCTAAAAGCGCTATTTGAATTATTGGAAACGCAGGGTATAGTTGAAATAGACGGAGGCGCCGTAAGGCTTACTGAATTAGGTAAAGAATTTATTAAAAGGGCATCAAGTTATGGAGTCACAACAGCGTACTTACCGTATTGCGAGGCGTTGGAAGAAATGTTATTTGGCGGCGCTTTAGGGATATCCGAAGATAGCCATGTAAACAGGGTGATGGATATCTGGGGGTCATCGGGCGCGCATAAGGCATATCTGGGAGAGTATTCCAAGGAGACAGGCGAGATTACAAAGGACGGGATTTATAGTATTATCAGGTATCAATTTCATGAAATACCGTTAGATGAACAAGCCGCAGGAGTTTTTACAATGGGAGCCGGAGATGCGCATCTGGTAGCGGACAGCATAAGATATATTCTTAAATATACAGAGCGAGGCAGGCACTTGGATACGTATCCACTGGTTATTGTGTCATCAGATTATAGCAGGATTTCATTAGCTAGAGAGAGATCGACTTTGAAAGAATTTGAAAATGTAAATGGCCTGCATATTGTAGTCATGTGGGGCGATGTTACAGACGGCTATAAATTTAACGAAGATCTTAAGGCGGAGTTAAAAAAGCTAGATGTCAGGAGCTTAAATATTAAAGCAGGTAATTTTGAGAAAGTGGATATGGGCGCGTATGACGCGGCTGATTTTATTCACACAGAGGAGTTTATTCCGCATGAGAGAAGTTTGAGGGTTAGGGACGAGGCTGGGGCTGTAAGGATAATTTCTGACGCCATTGAAAATACAGATAGAGAGGTTCTCAGGGAAGCGCTTAAGGTATCAGGCGTAGAAAAGGTTCCTGAAGATAAAGATGAGTTATTGGAACTAGTTATAGCGCAGTGGCAAGGCGCGTATGTGGATAGCCTGGATAAAGGAAGGCTGGTGTCCGGATATGTAGTAGCGGCGGATTTGATAGAATTTATGAAGCGCTGGGCCAGGTATGCAAAGCATGGCATAAGGATACTTGAATTACATACGCCGAGAGCAAATGAACAATATGAAGAGGTGCCGGTAGATATTAAACAGGAAATGCTCGCGGAGAAGACTCTATCGGCAGCATATTGGTCAACGCACTGGATGAGCAATCAGTATATTATGCCTTATCCGGAATATAATCTGGCAATAGTATTATCAGGATTACGTCCACAAGAAACGTATCTATATCCTGCGCCTAAGACAGGAATGCCTACAGGCGTGAGTCTGGCGCTTTATCAGAAAAATGATAAGGTTATTAATATGCCGGATAGATTGAATAGTCAGAAGAAAGTAAGGAAAGCCGCAAAAGTTTCGCTTTAATGCAGCTTAACAGAATCACAATTTTATCTTGATTTGGTGCGGAAGGAGGGAGTTTATTCAGGGGTTTTCGCGTAACCCTAATAGTACCGCAGATTAAGGCGTAAGTTGTTGATTCTATGGGAATTACCGTTTCTTTCTAGATCTTACCAGAGTTAGCTGTGTCTTACCAGATTTACCCCTCAGTTCCTACAATATTACTACAATAATTCTTTAAGAAGCAGCAACATAAAAATAATTAAAAAATCATTGACATGGAAGTGGGCGTAGTAGTATATTGTATCTGTTCCTAGTAATTCCATTTGAACTTGAAATAAGAGGGAATAATACAATGCGCCAAAAAGGATATTCAGGGTTATCAAAAGATGCAGTTTATTTGCTGTCCCGGTCAGAATTCGAGAAGCAGAAAGTTATCACTACGGAATACGCGGTTAAGGCATTAGGCAGTTATAGAAAAGCAACGGCAATGTTAGCTACCTTAGCGCAAAGAAACCGCCTTATTCAGTTACGAAGAGGTCGTTATCTGGTTGTGCCCTTAAAAGCGCCGAATCAACGCTGGATGCCAAGCGAGCTTGTGGTCGCATCGTTGTGGATGGAAAATATTCCTTATTATATCGGCTACAGTTCGATGTATAACTATTGGGGGTTTACTGAACAAATTCCCCAGGCAGTTTTTGTTTTAAATACCCAGAAGGAATGGAAGCGAAAGATTGGACAAAATACATACGCAGCTATTCAAATATCTCCTCAAAAAATGTATGGGTTAAAAAAAGTAAGAATTGGAGAAGAGGATGTGTTTATTAGCGATAAGGAGCGCACACTAGTTGATTTTATTTCTAATCCGATTGGCTCCTGGGAGAATGTTCAAACAGTTTTAAGTGAACAACTGAATAAAATAGATATTCAGAAATTCATTCGGTATTTGGTTCGATTTCCTGTTATCTCGGTGCGGAAACGCGCAGGGATGATGCTTGAGCGAATAGGAGCCCCAACGGAAGATGTGAACAGGTTGAAGAATTCCATTGGCAAGCAAAATAGCTATGTTGTCTTCAATCCGTTTATCAAATCGAGAAAAGGGAAGGTGAATAAAGACTGGAAGGTCATTCTTAATGGATAAGGATAAATTAAAAGATATCATTTATTACCTTGCGGATGAACAGGGATTTCTTCCGTCTATAATTGAGAAAGATTATCACCTGACAAGAATCCTCAACGCGGTCAATGAACATTTGAGCCGCGATATTATCTTCAAAGGCGGAACATTGCTAAATAAAGTCTATTTAAATTATCACAGGTTAAGCGAGGATCTGGATTTTTCATATCGAACCGGCGCGAACCTTGCGACGCGAAGCCAGCGATCAAAAGCTATAACGCCTGTTAGAGAAAAAATGCCGCCATTTCTATCTTTATTAAGTCTTGCAAGCGATAATCCGAAAGGCAAGGGGTTCAATAATTCAACTCAATATCTTTTCAGCATCCGATATTCTTCTGTCATCGCGGTTCGCGAGGAAGTTATAAAATTAGAAATATCCCTTCGACAACCTCTGTTTTTACCGCCAGTGATTGTGCCAGTAAAGCATTTTTATCAAGATCCATTTACGGGTAAAGATTTATTTCCGCAGGGTTCTGTTTTAGCGTTATCTTTGGAAGAAAGCGTCGCGGAGAAGTTTAAGGCCTCGATTTCACGCCTTACGCCGGCAATAAGAGATTATTATGATTTGGGGCATTTTATTAAATCAGGATTTGATTTCTCGCGGCCTGAGTTCTTGAAAATAGTTAATGAAAAATTGCGGCTTGATAAGTATACGCGGGACTATTCGCGCAATTTAGGGTTGTCTGATACGGCAATACAAGAATTAAAAAGAACGATTAAGAATGCTCTTGCGCCGATGATCAGGACGGATGAGGAGTTTGATTTAGATGAGGTTTTGAAATATTTCAATAAGTTATTTGGAAAGAAGCAGGCGGAATAAAAGTTGCATCATTGGTAAGAGAAATCGCCACAATGCAGGAATGATTGTAGAATTTAGGATAATTTTATTAAGGAACATGAGTCATGAAATACACAAAAAAACATAAAAATCTTATTGCGAAACTGTTCAAGAAAGCAGGGATGATTAAGGATGCAGAGTTTGTTTTGTCCTTCGATGAATATAAATATGAGATCAGCAAAGCCATGCGTGATGCCGCCGGTAAAATGAAGACCGGCATTGGAGCGAATCCGGAGCTATTAGACGCGGCAAGACGGTATGAAACCAGAGATTGCGCTATTTTCAAAGAATGCCCTTTGCCTCATTGTGAAGGCGGGGTGTGGTGCGATATTTATAATCTTGGAGGCAGTCATGGCCGCATAGGTGATGCTTATCGCTATTTAGCAGATAATGCCGGAGCTGTTCCTTTGAAAAAGCGGCGCAAAATAATGTTTGAGATTTTGGAACGAAAAACAGGAAGAAACTGTGATATAGTTCAAGAAAGGCAGGTAAAGAGGTTGAAATGACGGAAAAAATATCTAATGAAGCGCTAAAGATTTGGATGGCTTTACCTATTAGTGCTAGAAGAAAAATTCTTAGTAATGTTTGGTGTCCGGATTGCAGGACAGCGGTGACTATATGCGATTACAGCACAGACTTTGATGGCGGGATCGTTGTCTTAAGGGGATTTTGCGGTATTTGCGGTCATAAGGTTGCTCGGGTTTTAGAAGGCTGCGGCGAAAGCTCAAGAAAGACGCAAAAATGCGGCCTTGAATACTACATTTTTGATGTCTGGCTTTATGGGGATGAAAAATGCACGGATGAAAAGAGAATCATCCGCAAGATACAAATTGCAGGCACAAAAAGCCTTTACAATTTTGCCAGGGTTATAGTGCAGGCATTTGGCTTTTATTTTGATCATTGCTTCGGATTTTACGATACCTTAAAAGACAGGATGAATTGCAAAAAGGCGTTTGAGCTTTTTGTTGATGTCGGAGAAGAACCTACCAGAGGAATAGCAAAAGGCGTTAAGAAGGTAAAAATATCTCAAGCTTTCAAGTATATAGGAGAAAAACTGATTTTCCTTTTTGATTACGGCGACGGCTGGCAGTTTACTGTGGAGTTAAAAGAGAGGCGGAATGCTGAAAAATGGGATTTAAAGCCGATAATATTGGAAAGCATAGGAAAGGCGCCGTTACAGTATCCGCCATGCGAGGATGAGATTGAGAATGATGAAGAGCGATAAGGAAAGTTTAATGCGGACTATTGTTATAGGAGATATTCACGGCGCTTATAAGGCTCTCTTGCAATGCTTTGAAAGATCAGGGTTTGATAGGATAAAAGACAGGCTGATCGTAATCGGAGATGTATGCGATGGTTATCCAGAGGTGCGGCAGTGTATTGATGAACTTCTAAAGGTAAAGCATTGCGATTTGGTAATCGGAAATCACGATATGTGGGCGCTGGATTGGGCGATTCGCGGCGACAAGCCAAAGATATGGACGAGTCAGGGCGGCGATAGGACTATTGCATCATATGGCGGCGAGCCTATGCCGAAGGCGCACATTGATTTCTTAAAAAGCGGCCAGTTTTGGATTGAAATTGAGGACAAGATATTTGTTCATGGCGGGTTCAATCCGGATATATCGTTATCGAATCATAACGCGCAGATATTGGTTTGGGATCGGACGCTTTTTGATGCGGCCTGGAAGATGCAGTCAATAAGGAATGAATGTAAACTTAGCAGTTACAAAGATATTTTTGTCGGCCATACTACAACGGAACTTTATAATACCTTAAAGCCTATCCATGCCTGTAATATTTGGAATATTGATACTGGAGCTGGTTGGTCAGGAAAGCTTACAATTATGAATGTTACTACCAAAGAATATTGGCAGTCTGATTTAACCCAGGATTTGTATGGTGGGACGCCAGATAAAGCCGCTTAATTTTTACCTTAGATGAGTTATTGTTTTCGGAATAAAAATATGCATAAGCGAACAATTCCTATTATTCACATTATTGGTTTACCAGGCGCTGGAAAGACGACTTTAGCGCAAAGGTTGAGCAAGGTATTAAAAGTGCCTGTGTTTTGTATCGGTCATTACCGCGCACGATTTCCACAGACGGCTCTTGGTGAGGCTGATGCGTGGGTAGCTTTGTTTCGAGAGTTATCACGGCTCCGGTGGAAGAGTTGCATACTCGAGACCACCGGATTAAATTCTCGGGAAGCTTTTTTAAGAACAGCATTGCCTTTTGGGCAGATATTTACGATTAAACTGGAGGCATCGTGTAAGACTCTTAACCTGAGAATCCGGAAAAAGAAGAAAAGAGATCGCAGGGGCAGGTGGATTTACAGCGTGAAATATAGGAATAAATATGAATTTGCCAGAAAGTTTTTTAAGAGCTTTTGCCGAATCCCAGCTAATTGTTATATTGATACCAACCGACTGACTAAGGCAGCAGTGTATCGGCGGGCATTAAAAGTAGTAGGGGACACTTAAGTGTCCCCTACTTTGTGGGTAAGTTTTAGGTTATTTTGTCCTTCGACTCGGCTGCTTTCAGCAGCCTCGCTCAGGACAAATTTTGCTTCGCAAAATTTGGTGCGGAAGGAGGGAGTCGAACCCTCAAGGCTTTACAGCCACAGGCTTCTGAGACCTGCGCGTATGCCAATTCCGCCACTTCCGCAATAGCAGTGAAATAAGTATACCTTCATTTAGCCTGCCTGTCAATTGCCTTGATTTCTCTAAGATTTTTTGGTATAGTAAATCCCTAGTATATGGAATATAATTCTGTTATTACCAATAGGTCAGCCAGGCGGGATTTTTTTATAATCGAAACCATAGAGGCAGGCCTTGAATTAAGAGGCACGGAGGTAAAGTCAATACGATCAGGAAAGGCTAGCCTGGCTGAAAGTTTCGCAAAGGTTGAAGAAGGCGAGATCTTTCTTTATCATATGCACGTAAGTCCTTACGAATACGACAGTAAAGAGCAAGACGCTTTAAGGCCGAAAAAATTGCTTTTACATAAGAAGCAGATAGAATATTTATCAGCCCAGGTTTTGCAGAAACGCCTGGCGCTTATTCCGTTAAAGACTTATTTTAAGAATGGGTTTGTGAAGGTGGAGCTGGGCCTGGGCCAGGGCAAGAAGCAATACGATAAGCGCGAATCGATCAGGAAAAGAGAATCAGATAGAGCTTTGGCAAGGGCAAAGAGAAGTAGATTAAAATAAAGGAGGGGGCGAAAGGTTTCGACTTTGATAGGCTTGATAAGAGCAGCATGTTGAGGTTGTCGGGAGGCCTCATTAAACACCTGGCACAAATTAAACGCCAACTACAATGCAGTAGCTGAAGCGGAAGCGATCCTTGCTTCCAGCGAGGCGGTAGCTGTTGCCTAATTAGGCAACCCGTTTACAGGTTCAGCCTGCGGGATCTGATAAACGTCATTAGCAGGCTGGCTTGCCGACTTTATGCTTTTTAGCGGCCGGCGAGGAGCATAGAAAAGGCTTTGCTTGATATTATCCCATTCGTCGGAGAATATTAAGTGAGACTAAAAGGCGGATTAAACATGTAGATACTCTTGTTGGGATATTGAAGGACGCGGATTCGAATTCCGCCGCCTCCACCACTGCAACCGGTTCGAAAATTTGTACCTGTTACCCCGCAATCGCCACATGTAAAAAAATCTCAAAATATTTGAAAGAAAATCGCCTCGAGATGTGTCTTATATAGTAGAACATAGATTGCTTCGGCCGCCAAAGAATTGGCGGCTTCGCAATGACAGACGGGAGGCGGTTATGAATGAACAGGAATTTTGGGCGTATTGTGATGAATTACGCAAATATCCTGGCAACTATGCAGATGGGGATAGGCTGCCAAGGGAAATAGTAATCCAGATGGGCGAATTGCTTCTACAGAAAAGGGTTAGCCCTAGAGCACAGACTACTATTATGATGACTCTGGCTCATCAATGGCGGTCGAAAGAGGCTTTGAAGTACCTTAAAGCTTATAATCAGATGCAGGATGATGAAGGAATGAGAATTTTTACTCAATTTGCCATTGAAGAGTGCCGATGGTAAAATAGTTAAGAGGGATATTTTCATTGCCTGCTTTATTGTTTGGCTGTAAAATAAATAAAAACAGGAGGAGCAAATGACAAAAGAGATGGCTGTTACTAAGATTGCTATTTTCCGGAAGAAAGAGATAAGGAAGACCATCCATAATAAGGAATGGTGGTTTTCGGTTGTGGATGTGTGCGAAGTATTAACGGATAGCATTGATGCGGGCGCGTATTGGCGTAAATTAAAACAAAGATTAAAAGAAGAAGGAAGCGAGGTCGTGACATTCTGTCACGGACTCAAATTAGAAGCGCCTGATGGTAAAAGATATGAAACCGATTGTGCCAATACAGAGGGGATTTTTCGTATTATCCAGTCGGTGCCATCGCCTAAAGCTGAACCATTTAAAAGATGGCTGGCAAGGGTGGGCTATGAGCGTATTCAGGAAATCGAAGATCCTGAATTAGCCACAAAAAGAACAAGGGCGTTATATAAAGCAAAAGGTTACAGCGATGACTGGATTGAGAAGAGGATGAGGGGTATTGCGATCCGCGAAGAACTAACTGATGAATGGCAGAAGCGCGGCGCAGAAAAGCAGAAAGACTATGAGATTCTGACAGCGGAAATTTCAAAAGCGGCATTTGGAGTTACTCCAAGTAAGTATAAGAAGATCAAGGGATTGAAACGCGAAAATCTCCGCGACCATATGGATGATTTTGAGCTCATATTTACGATGCTAGGGGAAAGAGCAACTACTGAAATTCACCGCACTGAAGATTCTGAAGGCGTGCCAAAACTTAAATCAGATGCCAGGGCAGGAGGTGAGATTGCCGGTAATGCGAGAAGGCAGTTAGAGAGAAAAATAAAAAGGCCTATTGTTTCAAGGAATAATTTTTTAAAGCAGTCTGAGAAACTTAAAAGATTATCCGGAACACCATAACCATCTTGTTACTGACTGGTTAGGTTAATAGTCAGATGGCGGTGAAAAAAGAGGGCTGTGAGAGTCGGTGACAAATTGTCACCGACTGAAATTAGAGGCAGCTGACGGTAAAAAATACCTATAAAAATGAAAACAAAACTTACTTTTTCTGAAAAGCGCGCATGGGCTAAAATTTTTTAAAGAAAACCACTCGTATGAATTCTGGCAGAATATAAGCGACCATTTTGTTGACGTCAACAAAATGGTACCTATGCCTAATGGGGCTGATTTTGAACGATTATCCTGCAATGCTTTCCTTGACATAAATTTCAAAAACGTCATTTCTTAATCTTATCCCATAAATCCGCGACTTTGGTATCCATATCTTGATATTATTATTTTGAGATTGCTTCGCTTCGCTCGCAATGACAGACGAGAGGCTCGCAATGACAAATGGGGCGGTTATAAGGATGGCTTTATCGGTTTCGTGTAATATGCGGACTTGGGTCCAGGTGTATCTTTCTGGGTTTATAAGGTTATAGATGCCGAATGGTAGGGGCATGGAGTTACCTTCTTTTGGATTCCCGCTTTCGCGGGAATGACAGGCTTCTCGACTCGCTACGCTCGCTCGAAGAATATTGTTGGTGTGACAGAACTGATTTTTTTACGGTTTTGGGGTCAATGCCCAGGATTTTGCCTATCTTTAGATATGACATACCCAATAAGTGTAATTCCATTGCTTTTTGAGATAGTTTCTGGTATAAATGAGGGTGTTTATGAAGACCAGACCCATCGGCATATTTGATTCAGGAGTAGGGGGGTTGACTGTTGTAAAGCAGATATTTAAAAGACTGCCTAACGAAGAGATAGTGTATCTGGGTGACACTGCGCGGGTTCCATACGGCACAAAATCCCCCGAGACAATAAAAAAGTATTCTGTTGAGAACGCGGATTTCCTGATGAGATTCAAGGTTAAGCTTATCGTTGTCGCCTGTAATACCGCTTCCAGCACAAGCCTTGATGCGCTAAGAGAAAAATTCAGCATTCCGATAGTGGGCGTTATAAAACCGGGCGCTGAAAAGGCTGTACAGGTAACAAGGAATAACAGGGTGGGCATTATAGGCACGTATACCACAGTAAAAAGCAAGGCATACGAGAAAGAGCTAAGGCATTTTTCCAGGGATGTGGAAGCAGTGTCAAAGGCGTGCCCGTTATTCGTGCCTTTAGTAGAAGAGGGTTGGTTAAAAGAAGGCGTTACTTTCGATATTGTTAAAAAATATCTCAAGCCGCTTATGGCTAAAAAAATAGATACGCTGATATTAGGATGCACTCATTACCCGCTTTTAAAACCTGTGATTTCAAAGGTTATGGGCAGGCATGTAAAGATAGTTGATTCCGCAAGTTCTGTGGCGGATGAAGTCCATAACATTTTAATGGCGCTTGGAAAATTGTCAGGGCAAAAAAAGCCTAAGCATAAATTTTTTGCGACAGATGCCGTGGAGCATTTTGTGAGGGTAGGGGAAAAATTTTTAGGCACGAAGATAAAAGGCGCTAGAAAGGCGGATTATGTATGAAATATTGATAAAAGGCGATTTCTCCAGCGCCCATAACCTCAGGGGATACAAGGGTAAATGCGAGGCATTGCACGGGCATAGCTGGAAGGTGGAGGCGAGGTTTGAGAAATCAGGCCTCAATGACATAGGGATATCCGTGGATTTTGTCATACTCAAAGCCAGGCTGAAGGATGTATTGAAAAAATTAGACCACGCATACCTGAATAAATTAGATATTTTTAAAAAACAAAACCCTTCTGCTGAAAATATAGCCAGGATCATCTACCAAAAGCTCAAAGATTCCGTAAAAGAAAAAGGCCTGAGCCTAAAATCCGTATCTGTGTGGGAATCAGAAAGTTCCTGCGCTACATATTACAAATAACCAATGAGAATTTTATATAATATAGCGTTTTTTATTTTTGGCATATTCTATCTGCCATATCTTGTGGTAACCAGGCGCTATAGATACGGCCTGAAAGAAAAACTCGGCTTTCTATCCAAAGAATTAAAATCGATATGCGCGAAAAATAAGATTATATGGATTCATGCCGTAAGCCTGGGAGAGATGAAGGCCATAGGCCCGCTAACCCCTCTTTTAAGAAAGGCGTTTCCGGGGCGCAAGCTGATTTTTTCCACTATAACAAATACCGGATATAATGCGGCGGCCAGGATGCTGGAGGAAGAAGAGGCGGCATTTTATCTTCCGTTTGACCTGAGTTTTATAGTCAATAAGGTGGTGGATATCGTGAAGCCGGAAATTTTTATTTCAATGGAGGCAGAGCTTTGGCCTAACCTGATAGAATCTGTTTATGCCGGAGGCGCAAAGCTGGTTATGGTAAACGGAAGGATTTCCCCGAGGTCCTATTCGAGGCATAAAAAAGCAAGATTTTTTATATCAAACCTTTTGAAGAAATTTTCTATTTTGCTTATGCAGTCGGAAAGCGACGCTAAAAGGATAAAAGAATTAGGCGCGCCCGGAGAAAGGGTGTTTGTGACAGGGAATCTTAAATTTGACCTCGGGCTTAAGGCCTCTGAAGGCGACAGAGACAGGTTAAGAAAAAAAATAGGCCTTGAAGAAAAAGAAATGTTATTAATATGCGGAAGCACCAGCAAGGGAGAGGAAAACGTTATATTGGATTGTTTTAAGACCCTGAAGAATGAGTACGCTGACTTGAGGCTTTTAATCGCGCCCCGCCACATAGAACGCGCAGCTGAGATAGAAAGACTTTTAACTAAAAACGGATTCAATTCCGCAAAAATTTCTTTGCTTAGCCGTCAGACGTCAGTCATCAGCCGTCAGCCCATATTTATTCTCGACACTATAGGCGAGCTCAGATCAATGTATTCGGCTGGTGATATAGTTTTTGTGGGAGGAAGTTTGATAAAAAGAGGCGGCCAGAATCCGATAGAACCCGCTAGTTTTGCGAAACCTATAATATTCGGGAAGTACACATACAATTTTCAGGATGTCATAAGGATGCTTCTTGAAAATAATGCCGGAATAGAGATTCAGGACGGCCCCGGGCTTTATAAAGCAATAAAAGGCCTTCTTAACGATCCGGAGAAAAGAAATCAGATGGGCTATAATGCAAAGGTCGTGGTAGATAAAAATTCAGGTTCCTGTCAGCGTACCATAGAGCAGATTTTATCAAATTCCTAATCATCTTTACAAATCCAGGTAAATATAATATTATATATGAAATATAGCTTGAATATTTACTATATAGGTGCCAGATGATTTTTAGAAAAATCCTTTTTTTATTAAGCATGCCTTTCGCATTCCTGTATTTTATTATAATTTTTGTCAGGAACATGTTTTACAATTTTAATATTTTCAAAAAGCATAAAATCAGCGCTAAGGTTATAAGCGTCGGAAATATTACATGGGGAGGGACAGGCAAGACTCCTGTAGTAGCTTTTATCGCGGAGCTGGTTTCCAGGAAAAACCGCAGGCCCGCTATCCTGATAAGAGGGTATGGAAATGATGAGTCAGAGCTTCTTCCGAAATTGACTTCAAAGGTGCCGGTTTTGACGGGAAAAGACAGGGTTAAGACAGGCTTGGAAGCCATAGCGAATCATCTTTCCGATACTCTTATATTGGATGACGGCTTTCAATACAGGCGGCTCGCCAGAGATCTGGATATAGTCTGCCTGGATGCCACAGGGCCTTTTGGAAACGGATGGATAATACCGGCAGGGTCATTGCGCGAAGGCCCTGGTTCGCTCAAAAGGGCGGATGTATTTTTAATAACAAAGTCAGACCTGGTTTCTGATAAAAATAGATTGGAAAAATTGGAAAAGAAATTAAAGGCCATAAATCCAAGGGCCCTTATAGCAAAAGCCATACACAGGCCTTTGTATTTTTACAGGTTCGCAAGCAATGATCTCATTCCCGATCGGAGATCTGGAATAGAGTCGGGAATAGAATTTGAGAAGGTGAATATCGGAGAACTGCAAAAAAAAGAACTGGTGCTGGTTTCAGCGATCGGCAGTCCTGAATGCTTTGAAAAGACAATCCTGCGCCTGGGGCTGAAAATCAACAAGCACTTTATTTTCAGGGATCATCATCTGTATACAAAAAATGATATTACGCAGATAGAAGACTATTGTAAAAAAAATCAGCTTGATACAGTGATTGTCACTGAGAAAGACGCGGTTAAGCTTAAAGGTCAGAAATATCTGGCGTTAAAAGTGAGGCTGGAGATAATTAAAAATGAAGATGGATTCTATAATAGACTTTTCGGGATTTATAATAGTTAAATCCTTCAGCGTTTCGTTACGGTTTGTTCCGCTGGGGCTTGCGTTATGGATGGGCAGGCGGATAGGAGACGCCGTATATTTTTTCAATATAAAACGCAGGATGATCGCGTATGCTAATCTAAAAGCCGCATTTCCGGAAAAATCCTCTGGGGAGCTGAAAAGAATAAATAAAGCGCATTTTGAGAACCTGGGCATGAATGTGATAGAACTATTAAAACTGCCTTTTATGGCCAAGGATTACCTGGGGCGCCACGTAAAACTTGAAAATGCGGATACGATCAAATCCGGCCTGGAAAAAGGAAAAGGCGTGATAGTGCTTACGGCTCATTTCGGGAACTGGGAAATAGCGTCTCTGGTCGCAAGCTTAAACGGTTATATCATGTCTGTATTCGCGCGCGAGCAGAAATACGAAAGATTAAACAATCTTCTTAACGAGTTCAGGCAGTCAACAGGATGCAAGGTTATAACAAAGGGGTTTTCGGTAAAAGATATAGTCAAAACCCTGCATAATAACGGCATAGTCGCAATGCTTTCTGACCAGGATGCCGGCGCGAACGGAGTGTTTGTGAATTTTTTCAACAGGCCTGCTTCGACTGCTCAAGGCATAATAGCGTTTAGCATAAAGACAGGCGCAGTAATACTCCCTTCTTTTATCACCAGAGTAGGGATAGATAAGCATATAGCCAAAGCAGGAGAGCCGCTTGAACTTATAAATACGGGAGACAGGGAAAAGGATGTAAAGGTTAATCTTCAGAGGATAACCGGTATTCTGGAAGATCAGGTAAGGAGATTTCCAGAGCAATGGCTGTGGGCTCATAAAAGATGGAAAACGACGCCTCAGCGCAATGTACTGGTTCTCATAGACGGAAAAGCAGGGCATCTTAATCAGGCGATGGGAGTAGCGGAGATGATAGAAGAGGCTCTGGGTTCCAGGCTCCAGGCTCGAGGGGTAGAAGAAAAACCTATCGTTAAAATCCATGCCGCAGAAATAAAATTTAAGAATATATTTACGAAGGTGTTTTTGAGCCTTGCGGGTATTTTCGCTTCCGCGAGATGCCAGGGGTGTTTGAGATGCGTTAAATTCTGTCTGACAAAGGAGTCTTTTGAAAACATAAAAAATAAATACGCGGATATTATTATTTCCTGCGGTTCGTCTACAGTTGCCGCGAATATATTTCTAAAATATGAGAATAACGCCAGGAACGCGGTAATTATGAAGCCCGGGCTTGGCCATGGCAAAAAAATAGATTTAATTATCCTTCCGAGCCATGATGCAGGCGGTAATATTAAACACAATGTGCTGATAACAGAAGGCGCGCCTAACAGGATAACTCAAAAAAGCATGGAGGAAGCAGCTAATAGGCTCCCGGCTCCCGGCTCCAGGCTTAAAGGGATCGGGGTATTAATAGGAGGAGATGCCAAAGGTTTTAAATTAAAAAAAGAAGACGTCGAAAAAGTCATAAGCGGGGTTATAAAAATCTGCGAAGAAAAGGATTTAGATGTATTTATTTCCACATCCAGAAGGACTTCGCAGGAGATAGACAGGTTATTAAAAGAAAAATTCAGCGATAATAAACGCTGCAAGCTGCTTATTATCGCAAATGAAAAAAATATAGAAGGCGCTGTAGCGGGTATATTCGGATTGAGCGATATCATTGTGACTTCCCCGGAAAGCATGTCTATGGTTTCGGAGGCAGCGAGCTCGGGAAAGCATGTTATAGTTTTCAGCAATGACAATGTTGGCGCGAAGCTCGGCTGTTGGCCTCGCTTCGCTACTCCTACAAAATATGATAGGATGGTATCGAATCTTGAGAAGCAAGGATATTTGCAAACCGAGCGGCCCGGAGAGATTTACAGCAAGATAAAAGAAATTCTGGAAACAAGGCCGGGCATTAAAAAGCTGGAAGACAGGAAAAAAATAGCGCAAAGATTAACCGGATTAATATGAATATTTTACAAATACTTCCAAGGTTAGATGTGGGCGGGGTGGAGACAGGCACGATTGACCTCTCCAAAGAGCTTATTAAAAGAGGGCATAAGGTTATTGTAGTGTCCGGAGGGGGAAAACTGGTAAAGAATTTGATAGAAATGAATGTTAGGCACATTGAGCTGGCTGTCCATAAAAAATCTCCGATTACAATTCTGGATTCGATAAAAAAGCTGGAGGCTATTATAAAAGATGAGCGGGTGGATATAGTGCACAGTCGTTCCCGCGTTCCGAATATAATAGCATTTTTTGCGGCAAGGCACACCGGCGCCAAGTTTATTACGACGGCCCACGGCTATTATTCAAATCATTTTATAAGCCGCGTAACAGGATGGGCGAAGTTTGTAATCGTGGCAAGTTCTGTTATAGGCAGGCATATGATAGAAGATTTTAAGGTGCCTTATGAAAGAATCAGGCTGATACCCAGGGGCGTAGACCTTGATAAGTTTGTATTCAAGATGCCTGCTGCTTCTTCAAAGTCAGAGTATAAAATTGGAGTCGTGGGCAGGATTACCCCGATAAAGGGGCATGGATTTTTTCTCCAAGCGGTGGCCAGGGTAGCGAGGTTGTTTCCTAAAGTAAAGGTCTTGATAGTAGGCAATGCGCCGAAAGATAAACCCGGCTATATAGAAAATTTAAAGACACTTACAAAACAGCTTCAGATAGAAAAATATGTGGATTTCTTAGGCGCGCAATATGATATACCCAGGATTATGTCCGAACTGGACCTCCTCGTGCTCCCTTCAATAGGCCAGGAAGCATTCGGAAGGGTTATTATTGAAGCGGGCGCCAGCGGCGTTCCTGTCATAGCTACCCGCATAGGCGGCGCAGTGGAGATCATAGAAGACGGTCATACGGGAGTCCTGGTAAAACCCGGGGATATCCTTGAAATGGTTAATTCGATAATAAGGGTATTAAAAGACAGGGAATTATCCAAAAATATTGCGATAGAAGCCAGGAAAAAAATAGAAAGGGAATACAGCCTTGTAAAAATGACAGAGGATACTATAAAGGTTTACGAAGAGGCCTCTAGAAAGAAAAACATACTTGTTGTAAAATTCGGGGCTATAGGCGATGTGATGCTGATTGTCCCGAGCTTGAGGATCCTCAGGAATCATTTTCCAGGGGCCCATATAAGCGTTTTGATCGGGGCTGAGTCTAAGCAGATACTTAAAAACTGCCCTTATATAGACGAATTGATTCTGTATGATAAATTAGGCCGGGACAGGGGCATGAAAGGATTATTTAAGACATCCGCTGTCTTAAGGCGGAAGAATTTTGATATGTCTATAGATTTTCAGAACAATAAAACCAGCCATCTGATTTCATGGCTGGGGGCTATACCCGAAAGGTTTGGTTATGATAACGGGAAATGGAGTTTTTTTATAAACAAAAGCATAAAATATCTGGATATAAAAGCTACGCCGCTCGCAGAGCAATTCAGGCTTCTTAAGAGCATGAAGATCAATACAGCGGGGGTTTCCACATATCTTGAGATATGGCCTTCAAAAGAGGATTTTTCATACGTAGACGCTTTATTGAAGGGCGCATGGGTCAGCGACAGCCAGATTTTAGCGGGTATCAATATAGGTTCCAGCCGCAGATGGGAAACCAAGAGATGGCCTTTGAAAAATTTTGTAAAACTTTCTGACATGCTTGCCGAAAAAGACATAAGAGTGGTTCTTGTAGGGTCAAATGACGCCGCCAGCTTAGCGAAAGACTTTATTAAAATTTCTTCCACCAAGCCTGTGAATGCCGTAGGCATGACTAGCGTGACGCAGCTTGCAGCGCTTATAAAACGATGCAAAATTTTTATAACAGGCGACAGCGCGCCGATGCATATTGCCTCAAGCATGGGGGTTGATTTTATAGCGTTATTCGGGCCGACTGATCCTTTAAGGCATTTTGAGCCGAATGAAAAAGGAGTTGTTGTAAGAAAAGACCTTAAATGCAGCCCATGCTATAAGACTAAATGCAAGCATGCAAAATGCATGGAAAGTATCAGCGTGGAAGAGATATATAAATTGGTAATGAAGAAAAGAGCTTTATGAGAATTTTATTATTAACAACTCATTTGAATATCGGCGGGATCAGCACTTATACCGTCAGCCTTGCAAGGGCGCTGAAAGCAAATGGGCATGAAGTTTTTGTCGCGTCCAACGGCGGCATGCTTGTGCCTGAACTGGCTCAGTCAGGAGTTTCTCATATAAATATAGACATATTGACTAAATCTGAACTAAGCCCGAAGGTTTTCAGGGCCATTTCTGAGGTTGCGAAAATAGTTAAAAGGCTTCATATAGATATAGTGCATTCCCAGACAAGGATTACGCAGGTTATCGGGTTTTTTGTGTCAAAATTATGCGCAGTACCGCTGGTTACGACATGCCACGGGTTTTTTAATAAAAATATAGGAAGGATTTTACTGCCGGCATGGGGAGACAGGGTTATTGCAATAAGCGATGCGGTAAAAGAAAACCTTATAAATTATTTCGGAGTGAATAAAGACAAGGTTTTAATGATATATAACGGCATAGAGATAAAGAAATTTCTCAAGGATTTTTCAGAGGATGAAAAAGATAAATTAAAGGACAGGTTTGGGATCAAAAGGGATTATAGCGTGATAGGTATGATAGCCAGGTTTACTCCTGACAAGGGGCACGATACGCTTTTATACGCGCTCTTTGAGATACTCAAGAAAAAACCAAATGTGCAGCTTGTTTTTGCAGGCGACGGGGATAAAAGGCACCAGATAGAAAAACTAAGCCAGAGGCTCGGCCTTTCCGATAACGTGGTGTTTATTAAACCGCAGCTGAGCACAGTGAACGTGCTGGCTATCATGGATATTTTTATGTTTACGCCTGCCAGGAGGGAAGGGCTTGGCCTGGCGCTTCTGGAGGCGATGGCTTCAAGGAAACCTATTGTGGCTACTAATGTGGGCGGAATTTCAAATGTTATTGAGAACAATGTGAATGGTTTTCTTGTGGAACCGTCCAGACCGGGACTTTTGCCAGAACCTGTTTTAAGGTTATTAAAGGATAAAGCGCTTTATGCGAAAATGGCGCAGGCCGGAAGAGAAATAGTGGTGAGAAAATTTTCTATAAATGGGATGGCAGACAGGACAGAAGAGTTATATAAAAGAGTGAAGGGCGGAGGTAAGGGATGAAGATATTTAAAGGCAAATATTTTATTGTTTCAATAGCAATATCGGCGTTGATTGTAACCTCAGCGTTATTTATAAGGGCGCAGTATGTGGTACCTGTTATTATGTACCATAAAATAGACGGTAACAGCGCCGCTTCAAGATTAAGCGTTTCTCCTGAGAGCTTTAAAAGGCAGATGCGCTTTTTGAAAGATCAGCATTATAATGTTGTAAGACTGGAAGATCTGGCTGAAATTATCAGGAAAAATAAAATCCCTTCAAAAACAATAGCCATTACCTTTGACGACGGATATGAAAATAATTATATCAATGCACTCCCTGTTTTAAAACAACTCGGCCTGGATGCCACCATTTTTATAATCCCTGCATTGGTCGGCACAGAGGAATATCTTACCTGGAGCCAGATTACAGAGATGTCTGAAAGCGGTTTTATTGCAATAGGCAGCCACACAATGACTCATCCCTGGCTTCCTACGCAGCCGGTACAGAAACTGGATTCCGAGATACGCGATTCAAAAATCGCGATAGAAAAACGTTTAAATAAAGAAGTGGCCGCTTTCAGTTATCCTTTGGGCGGATTTAATAAGGATGTCAGGGAAAAGGTTGCGCAGGCAGGATATAAAATCGCGGTTGCGACAAATCCTGGAAAAAAATACCCAAGGCACGATATATTTGCCATGAAAAGGCTCAGGATATCCAGCACTTCAGATAATTTATTTGTATTCTGGTTTGAGATAACAGGTTTTTACACCTGGATCAAAGAACACAGGGATAAAGATTGAGGAATAGATGAAACACATACTTATCGTAAATGTTAACTGGCTGGGCGATACGCTTTTTGCAACGCCTTTTATAAGGGCGGTAAGAGAGAAATATCCCAAGGCGTATATCGCGATTATTACGCATCCCAGGTGTTACGAAATACTGGAAGGAAACCGCAATATAGACGAGATTATAATCTATGATGAAAAAAAGCAGCACAAAAGCTTATTGAGGAGGTTTTCGATAATATCCTATCTCAGGTCGAAAAATTTTGACACGGCTTTTATATTGAGGAAATCCCTCTCCAGGACCCTCTTGCTTTTATTTTCAAAGATACAGCATAGGGTGGGTTACAGGTCCAAAAGGGCCGGATTTTTATTGACCAAGAGAATCGATGTCCCGCATAAGGAATTGCATAAGGTGGAATAT